>ENA-ORUQ01000348-ORUQ01000348.1-human-gut-metagenome-genome-assembly--contig:-NODE-348-length-54942-cov-2.864686_pt1 | contig 54942 bp, 28 predicted proteins | sample MGYA00242081_ERZ509211 | MGnify/ENA primary metagenome ERZ509211 (study PRJEB26280, sample SAMEA2338785) | human gut metagenome | biome: human gut; feature: human-associated habitat; material: faeces...
TCTTTGGGCAGGCAGTATCCGCCGTAGCCGAACGAAGGATTGTTGTAATGGCTTCCGATGCGTGGGTCGAGGCTTACGCCGTCGATGATGGCTTTCGTGTCCAGCCCCTTCATTTCGGCATACGTGTCCAACTCGTTGAAGTAGGATACCCGTAAGGCCAGGTAGGTGTTGGCAAAGAGTTTCACGGCCTCGGCTTCGGTCAGTCCCATGAACAGCGTGTCGATGTTTTCTTTGATGGCCCCTTCCTGCAGGAGGGCTGCAAAGTCGTGTGCGGCCTTGTCCAACCAGGCATCCCCTTCGGGGCGGCCTACGATGATACGGCTGGGGTAGAGGTTGTCGTACAGGGCTTTGCTTTCGCGCAGGAATTCGGGCGAGAAGATGACGTTTTCCGTACCCAACTTTTTGCGTACGCTTTCCGTATACCCCACGGGAATGGTGCTTTTGATGACCATTATCGCATGGGGATTGACTTTCTTCACTAATTCGATGACTTCCTCCACGTGGCTGGTATCGAAGTAGTTCTTCACCGGGTCGTAGTTTGTCGGTGCGGCGATGACCACGAAGTCCGCATCGGCGTAGGCTTTGGCTCCGTCGAGCGTGGCGGTCAGGTTCAGTTCTTTTTCGGCCAGATACTTCTCAATGTATTCGTCCTGAATGGGTGACTTCCGGCTGTTGATTAAATCCACTTTTTCGGGGATGACATCTACGGCCGTTACTTGATGATGTTGGCTTAAAAGTGTGGCGATACTAAGCCCGACGTAACCTGTACCGGCTACGGCTATTTTCAGTTCCTTATCCATTTGATTATAGTGTTAGCATCCATTTCTGACGTAGGTATATGGAAACAAACCTACCTTAGTAGTTTCCTCTTAAATAAGTCAAAAAATGGAATTGGTTTTCAAATATTGTTAGTTGTAATGGTCCTACACAGGATTTTTCCAAAAACATCCTTCATCTTTCAGGATGTATGTCAATCCGCTCATTATTTTGAAGTTACGATCTGAAGGATGTTTCAGGCATCTTTCAGCCAAGCTTCATTCCGCAGGGAAGAGAACGGAAAATCAATCGGCTGAGAATGAAAAATCATTTGGCTTAGATTGGAAAATCGTTTGGCGCAGAGCGTTTGACGGCTCTCAGCCATGAAAGGGAACTGAAATATGAACATTTCATCTTTCAGTCCGTAATATGTTATATAATAGATATTTACCACACATCCTGAAGGATGAAGGATATTTTTGCAAACTCTTAGGGTTGAGTGTATTTTATCTCGTAATCATCCAATCCTTCAGGGTGTGCCGTTCCATGTCAAAGTTGATTCCGACCTTCACCACGGGCAAGCCGCACAGGGCAAAGCGTTCGGGATAGTTCTTCAAGTCGATCTGTTGCATGGCGACTTCGGCAGATTGGTTCAGTTTCAGTTCCACGACGTAGAGCGTGGTGGCCGTGCGCATCACCATGTCTACCCGCCCACTCGGGGTACGTACTTCCACATCCACATAGATGCCCAAGAGACTGAAGATGATGTAGAGCATCTGTTGGTAGTGGCCTTCGTAATCCGTACGGTCGCAGTAATGCACCGTAGAAAGAAAAGTCTGCAACAAACGTAACGCATCGTCCAATCGTTCCTCGTAAATGGCTTCATAGAGCAAGGCCACGGTGGTCAATCCGTCGGTCGTGCGGCGGTCTAAATAGCCGGGCAAAAGGCTTTTCATCAAGCCGAGGCGCACTTCCTTGTTGGGGATGTCCAAAGTGTAGAGTTGCGTGATGGGGGAATACCCCTTGATGGTGACGTAACCGCTTTGATAGAGCAACGGGGCGATGTCCGTCATGCGTTCCGTCGGGGCATCGAAAGATTCCGCCATAGCTTTCCGTCCTCCGATTTGTTGGGGCTGCACGCCGTACTTCTTCAACATTTCGATAAGGTAAGTGGGCGTACCACTGCCGAACCAATAAGAATCCAACCGCCCGTCAGCAAAAGCGTTCAGTAGGCTGAATGGGTTATAGATGTCCGGTGAAGGCCAAGTGAAATGGTAACCGTCGTAATTGTCCTTGAGTTTCTGCACGGTCTTTTCGCGGCTTATGCCCATCCGTCCGGCCAAAATGTCCAAGTCCTCGTCCATCTGGGTGGCCATTTCCTCTTCCGTGATGCCGCAGATGGCGGCGTATTCCGGCAACATGCTGATGTTTTTAATGTTGTTCAACTCGCTGAAGATGCTCAGTTGCGAGAACTTGGTAATGCCCGTCAGGAACACGAAGCGCAGGTAAGGGTCGCAGGCTTTAAGGGGACTATAGAAATTACGCATAATATTGCGGAGGATGGGCAGGTTCTTTTCTTCATGCACCACGTCGAGCAAGGGCGCATCGTATTCGTCGATGAGCACCACCACTTGGCGGCCTGTCTGTTCGTAGGCTCGGCGGATGATGCCTTGAAAGCGTTGGTTCACATTTTCCTCACCTTCGCCACGGCCATATACGTTTTCATATTCTATCAGTTTCAGGTTCAGCTCGCTTTCCAAACGTTCTTTGTCCACGTGCTTCGCCGTGCTCATGTCAAAACGCAAAACAGGATATTCCGTCCATTCCGTTTCCAGCCGTTCCAAAGCCAATCCCCTGAACAGTTCTCTACGCCCTTCAAAATAGGCTTCCAAAGTACTTGTCAACAGCGACTTTCCGAATCGACGGGGACGACTCAGGAATATGTAATTTGAGGCAGAATGCACCATACGGTAGACGTATTCCGTCTTGTCTATATACATATAATTTCCCACCCGAATTTTCTCAAACGTCTGTATCCCTATCGGGTAAAGTCTTCCTTGCCTTTCCATGACTATCACTCCTTTATTGCTTCATTACAAAAATAGGTAAAAAGAAGCATTTTCGCCTTGGCTTTAGTTTTTGTTAACGTCATATTTTGAAAGATATTCAGTCTGCCGGTCATGCCAAACGCCATACTCTCTATTCCTCAATACCGGCATTTTGAATGAAAGTCGGTCGATCCCCTCCTCCACTTTCGGTAAATCATGGATAAAATGTTCCGATTGCGCTTGGCTGAACGTGGCCATCACTACCGGAAAGGGGAAGCCGGAAAGCCGCATCGGGACTATTTTTGCCTCGGTACAAAGGCGGGACAACTGGCAGGCCGAACGTTCGAATGCCACCCAATGCGTACCCGTACCATAAAGATGCATCAAAGACACATTGCTTTCTTCGCGGCGAAGGATTTCCTTCCATTGTCCTTGCAGTAATGCCAACAGACGGACTCCGGAGGGCTGAGAAGAAGAACACAGGTTTTCCATTTTATGAATCTGGATTTTTTACGCGAATTACAACAATCGAATGTACTCGGGACTTACTTCCACTCCTGCCGATAACAGTCCGGGAAGGTCGATGAATAGACGTTTCACACGGCTGCCGCGGATAGACAGGAGATGCCCTTCATATCCGTTGAGAGGGCCGCCCACAATGAGGACTTGGCGTCCTATCATCGAAGGGCTTATCTCTCCCGGAAGATAGTAGCGGGGACGGAAAGTAGACTCCACTGCACGGATGAAACATTCCATCTCGGCCGTACGCACAGTCATCGGGGTACAGTATCCGCCACGTACATAGCGGAACTGTAATGTGGGGTCCCTTTCTACTACGGAACGGAGTTCGGAATAACGTTCTCGGACAAACAACAGGTCGCGAAGAAAGGGAACGTCCTTACGTACGCGTTGCCCACGAACCAACGTGACCACCTCGTGCATCGGGGTGAATACGCGCAGCCCCATTTCCGCAAGTTGGCGGTAAGCGGGATGTCTGGCGTTGGAACGTTTCAGATCCCTTAACACGAACCAACATTCCGCTTCGTCATCCGGGAACGGTAAAGAAGCCTCCATAGAATAAAGGATAAAGCATCTAGTCCTGATTGTCCTTAAAATCTATTAGAAACCAATCAGTTACACTTGATTTATAAAAAAGTCGGGACTTTTCCCGCAACGCATTTGAATTCATTTTTCCGGTCGCTCTCTTAGGAAGAGATAAACTAGTGGATGAATCATACAGTTAATAAATGAGTTATGGCATTCAAGTGTTTGCATAAAAGCTGTTTTTAAAGAATTTGGATTACGGAAACAAGCCACATGCAGCAAAGGACAAATTTATCCGGAATGAGAAAAATATTTTAAAAACAGCACGTTGGATGAAATATTTTTTATACTTTTGCCGAACAGTTTATCTCTTCCTAAGAGAACGACCGCTTCTTGCCTGAAAATCACCCTAAGGAGATGCGAAAATCAATCTCAGCCAAATGAAAAATCAATCGCCTGAGAATGAAAAATCATTTGGCGCACAAAAATTCAGTCGGTTTTGAATCCTTAAAATGCCACCTTTTACTATCTTTGTCTCCACGAAAATAAGATACGGCTCGGCATAGCCAAACTTGAAAAACTTTGTTTTTCGTTTGTCTCTGCACTCGCCTTTCACTATCTTTGTAGCGTAATGTCTAAAAAACAAGAATATGTACGAGATACAGACCAATGCCAAAGGTTCGCGTCAGATGTCTGTCACTGATGAGAATCTCAAAACGATTGAAAAATACGGGCTTTTCCAACAGTTGGTGGATAGCAACGGCATCATCGACGAGATGGTTTTAGAGAAATTACGCCTGAACGTCCGCGCCTTGATAGAGGCGGATCCGGGCAAGGCCGACCTCGTAGACTTGTGTCAGGATGTGCTTTTCCATGACAACATGAAAGCATTCGGATTAAACCAATTAGTCAAATTATACGTAAACTGGCAGGAAACGCATCAGGAGATAGAGCAGGCAAACGTATTGGCAGAATAAAGGAAGAGGAGACCTTGATGAAAGATTTCCGTTTGACTGACTGGCTCCCCACGACCAAAAAAGAAATGGAGTTGCGGGGATGGGATTATGTAGACGTTATCCTGTTCTCCGGAGATGCCTACGTGGACCATCCTTCGTTCGGCGCGGCTGTCATCGGGCGCGTTTTGGAAGCCGAAGGCTACCGGGTGGCGATTGTTCCCCAACCGGACTGGCACGGTGATTTCCGCGATTTCAAGAAACTGGGACGACCGCGGCTGTGGTTCGGTGTGGCTCCTGGTTGCATGGATTCGATGGTGAACAAATACACGGCCAACCGCCGCTTGCGGAGCGAGGACGCGTATTCGCCGGACGGGCGGCACGACCTTCGTCCGGAATACCCCACGATAGTGTACAGCCAAATCCTGAAACGGCTTTATCCCGACGTGCCGGTTATACTGGGGGGGATAGAGGCCTCCCTGCGCCGTCTGACGCATTATGACTACTGGCAGGAGCGGTTCCGCCCGTCCATCTTATGCGACAGCGGAGCCGACATGATTATATATGGCATGGGAGAAAAGGCGGTGGTGGAAATTTCAAACCACCTGCAGATGGCCATAGAGGACGGAAACGCCCATCTGAATTATGCGGAGGACGGTACGGCCCGCGTAGGCATGAAGACCTTCCGCGACGTGATTACGCATGGGCATTGCATTCCCCAAACGGTATTTATATATAATAAGGAGGATATTCCCGGTGGAATCGTTCCCGACGACCTCATCCTGCACGCCCATGAGACCTGTCTGAAAGACATGAAGGCGCAGGCCGAAAATTTCCGGCATATCGAGGAAGAAAGCAACAAATACCACGCGCAGCGCATCATCCAACCCACCGGCGGACGGTACGTGGTGGTCAATCCGCCCTATCCGCCGATGACGCAGGATGAAATCGACCATTCGTTCGACTTGCCCTACACCCGCCTGCCCCATCCCAAATACAAGGGGAAGCGCATTCCGGCGTACGAGATGATCAAGTTTTCGGTGAACCTGCATCGGGGATGTTTCGGAGGATGTGCGTTCTGCACCATTTCCGCCCATCAGGGCAAGTTCATCGTCAACCGTAGCAAGGAAAGCATCCTCAAAGAAGTCAGGCAAATCACGGAAATGCCCGATTTCAAGGGTAATCTTTCCGACTTGGGCGGCCCTTCGGCCAACATGTACGGCATGAAGGGGAAAAACCTGAAGGCGTGCGAGAAATGCAAACGCCCGTCGTGCATCCATCCGGAAATATGTCCGAACCTGAATACCGACCACACGGCTTTGCTGGACATTTACCATGCCGTAGACGCTTTGCCGGGCATCAAGCGGAGCTATATCGGCAGCGGGGTGCGTTACGACTTGCTTTTGCATGATGCAAAAGACGCGCGTATCAACCAAGTGAATGCCGAATACACCCGTGAACTGATTACGCGTCATGTAAGCGGCCGGCTGAAGGTTGCTCCGGAGCACACGTCGGATCGTGTGCTTGAGCTGATGCGTAAGCCCTCTTTCCGGCAATTCGGGGAGTTTAAGGACATTTTCGATCGTATTAACCGGGAATCCGGTCTCCGCCAACAAATCATCCCTTACTTTATCAGCAGTCATCCGGGATGTACGGAAGAAGACATGGCGGAGTTAGCTGTACTGACGAAAAGGATGGATTTCCAACTGGAACAAGTGCAAGACTTTACGCCTACGCCCATGACCGTGAGCACCGAGGCTTGGGCCACAGGTTACCATCCTTATACGCTTGAACCGGTGTATAGCGCGAAATCGCCTCGTGAAAAACTGGCACAACGGATGTTCTTCTTCTGGTATAAGCCGGAAGAACAGCAAAAAATAAAAGCGGAACTGCGGCGTATCGGAAGAACGGACTTGGCAGACAAGCTTTTCGACCGCATGCGTCCGATGGAATGGAATAAAAAAGGAAATGCACATTATGAATTGGAGGACAGACGACACCGCCCCGAAGACCGGTCCGGTCACAGTCGTCGAACGTTTTCAAAAGGGGAAAATCGCGAGCAAGCGAGCGCAGACCGAGCTTGCTCGAAGTCTGCCGAGCGGGAGCGATTTCTTCAAAATCCCCGAAGAGAAGCAGGAGACGGACGGAACAGGGCTATGCGAAGACGGAATAGCGGAAAGTCGTGACTTTTTTGCGGTTATCGACGGTTCTACCAGCAAAGGGACACTCCGTATGGACGGAAAAACTTCCGGAAGAATGGCCATGGAAGTGCTTCGTGCATCCATTCCCTTTCTTTCAAAAGATGCCGATGCAGCCACGGCGGCAGCTTGCCTCACTTCTGCCATCCGTCATTATTATGAAGTGCACGGGTTATACGAAGAGGCCGCACGCCATGCGGAGAACCGTATGACGGCCAGTGCGGTGGTTTACTCCGTTCACAGGCATGAAGTTTGGATGATAGGAGATTGTTTGTGCCGTTTCAACGGGATGACTTATACGAATCCTAAACCTACGGACAGCATCCTCGCAGGAATACGCGCCGACGTGCTCCGGTATCTGCTCCGAAAAGGCCATTCCATCGCAGACTTGTGCGCTCGCGATGTAGGGCGTGAGTGGATTTGGCCTCACTTGAAAGACCAGTGTGCTTTCCAGAATGCCGATGATACCGGGCCTTTTGGATACACCGTCCTCGACGGCTTCCCGATTGACCTGTCCCGGGTTCGCGTCTTGCCTCTCCCGGCAGATACCCAAGAATTGATTTTGGCATCGGACGGCTATCCAGTGTTGGCCGATACGCTGGAGGAAACCGAACGGTTATTGGCATGCTCTTTGGCCGAAGACCCGTTACGCATCGGAGAACACCTGTCCACCAAAGGAGTGGCCGCCGGAAACGAGTCTTTTGACGACCGTACCTATTTACGTATGAAATTATAGTGATTCTTACCCATGGCAAATATGTCTCATATCTCCACGAACTCACCGCATGCATGGATTCTGGCCGCACGTCCCAAGACCTTGACGGGAGCGGCCGTACCGGTCATGATCGGGATTTCGGCAGCTTGGGCCGACGGATTCTTCCGTCCGGTTCCGGCCTTATTGTGCTTCCTTTTTGCATTCCTCATGCAAATCGACGCCAATTTCATCAATGATTATTACGATTTCCGGAAAGGGTTGGACGACGAGAAGCGTCTCGGCCCGAAACGCGCCTGTGCCGAAGGTTGGATTACATTGCCTGCCATGCGCCGGGGAATCATTTGTACCACGCTCCTCTCCTGCCTCACCGGCTTGCCGTTGGTGTGGTACGGCGGATGGACGATGGTGCTCGTCGGGGTATGCTGTGTGGTGTTCTGTTTCCTTTATACCACCTGCATGGCCCGCCTCGGGTTGGGCGACCTGCTCGTACTGGTGTTTTTCGGTCTCGTTCCGGTGGGTGCCACGTACTATCTGCAGAGTGGTACGGTAGTTCCCGAGGTATGGGCGTTGTCTTTGGTCTGCGGTCTGGTGATAGATTGCCTGCTTGTAGTGAACAACTATCGTGACCGCGACAACGACAAAGCCGGTAGAAAAATCACTTTAGTCGTACGAATAGGCGAAAAAGCCGCAGAAAATCTTTATCTTTGGCTCGGCATTGCGGCTGTGGGGCTTTGCCAGACGATGTGGCTCTCGGGAAAACCTGTGGCCGCCCTCCTTCCGGTGTGTTATCTCATACCGCATACCGTCACTTGGAGACGCATGACGAGGCTCAAACGAGGCCGGGAACTGAACGGCGTATTAGGCGAAACGGCACGCAACATCTTCCTGTTCGGGGCATTGCTTTCCATCGGATTATTCATTTAACTCCATAAAAACAAAAAACAACTTATGGCAACAGTAGACGACAAGAAAATCATTTTCTCCATGGTCGGCGTGAGTAAGACCATCCGCCAGACCAACAAACAAGTGTTGAAGAACATCTACCTGAGTTTCTTCTATGGGGCTAAAATCGGCATCATCGGTTTGAACGGTTCCGGAAAATCCACCTTGATGAAAATTATCGCAGGACTGGACAAGGATTTCCAAGGCGAAGTGGTATTCTCGCCGGGGTACAGCGTGGGATATCTGCCTCAGGAACCGCAGTTGGATCCGTCCAAGACCGTGAAGGAAGTGATCATGGAGGGTGTGCAGCCTATCGTGGATGCCCTGACGGAATATGAAGAAATCAACCAGAAATTCGGTCTTCCGGAATATTACGAGGATGAAGATAAGATGAATGCCTTGTTTGCCCGTCAGGGGGAATTGCAGGACATCATCGACGCTACGGATGCTTGGAATCTGGACAGCAAATTGGAACGTGCCATGGATGCTTTGCGCTGTCCACCGGCCGACCAGTCGGTGGAAAACCTTTCGGGAGGAGAACGCCGACGCGTGGCACTTTGCCGCCTCTTGCTGCAGAAACCGGACGTGTTGTTGCTCGACGAGCCGACCAACCATTTGGATGCCGAAAGCATCGACTGGCTGGAGCAGCATTTAAACCAATACGAAGGCACGGTAATTGCCGTGACGCACGACCGTTATTTCTTGGACGACGTGGCCGGATGGATTCTGGAACTTGACCGCGGCGAGGGTATTCCTTGGAAAGGCAACTATTCTTCTTGGTTGGAACAGAAGACCAAACGCATGGAACAGGAGGAGAAGACAGCCAGCAAGCGGCGGAAGACTTTGGAACGCGAATTGGAATGGGTGCGTATGGCACCGAAGGCACGGCAGGCCAAGGGTAAAGCCCGTCTGAATTCATACGACAAATTGCTTAACGAGGATCAGAAGGAGAAAGAGGAAAAGTTGGAAATCTTCATTCCGAACGGTCCGCGTTTGGGTAACAAGGTTATCGAAGCGCAACACGTGCAGAAGGCTTTTGGCGATAAGATATTGTTCAATGACCTGAATTTCATGCTTCCACCCAACGGTATCGTGGGCGTCATCGGTCCCAACGGTGCGGGTAAGACTACGCTTTTCCGTTTAATTATGGGGTTGGAACATGCAGACGGCGGTACGTTCGAAGTCGGTGAAACCGTCAAATTAGCCTACGTAGACCAGACGCATAAGGACATTTCTCCGGAAAAGAGCGTGTATGAAGTCATGAGCGGCGGTAACGAATTGATGCGTATGGGAAACCGCGACATCAATGTCCGTGCATACCTGAGCCGGTTCAATTTCTCCGGGGCCGACCAAGAAAAGAAATGCGGCGTACTCTCCGGAGGTGAGCGCAACCGTTTGCACTTGGCCATGGCCCTGAAAGAAGAGGGTAACGTGTTGTTGCTCGACGAACCGACGAACGACATCGACGTGAACACGCTCCGGGCTTTGGAAGAAGGTCTGGAAGAATTTGCCGGTTGTGCCGTGGTCATCAGCCACGACCGTTGGTTCCTCGACCGTATCTGTACGCACATTCTTGCTTTCGAAGGCGAGGGTAATGTATTCTTCTTCGAGGGCAGTTACTCGGAATATGAAAGTAACAAGATGAAACGTCTCGGACTGGAAGAACCGAAACGCATCCGTTACCGGAAACTGATGGAGGATTAAGCCATGTCGGCAAAGGACAACGACTGGAAATCGAGATTAGGGATGGTGTATTCCACCAACCCTGATTTCGCATTCGATAGCGGCGAGGAAAAGGAAGCTGACACGCCTCCCAAAAACCGACAGAAACTGAGAGTGGGTATCGAACGCAAGAATCGCGGTGGAAAAGTGGTTACCGTGGTGAAAGGCTTCGTCGGTGCAGAGGCCGCCTTGAAAGAACTGGGGCGGATGCTGAAGACGAAGTGCGGCGTAGGCGGTGCCGTGAAAGACGGTGAAATCATCATTCAGGGGGAATGGAAGCAGCGTATAGTGGAACTGCTTGGTGCCGATGGTTATACGGACGTGAAATGACTTTATAAAAATAGCCGGGGAACTCATTTCCTCCGGCTGTTTTTTTATTGATTATGGCTTTGATTAATATCTATCTCCATATTCCAACTTTGCTTTCTCGGTGTACTTTTGAATGAAATCTGTTTTAGAATTTGTATAATCATCTCTATTAAATTCATATTTCTTCCATAATTTCAATTTCATTCTCTCGTACTCGATAGCAATATTGGCATGCTCAATAAGATAATCTCTAAAATATAACTCATCATTATCCCCAATATATCTTAGGTGTAGGTGAAACACCCTCTCGGCAAACCCTTCTTCTGTATATCCCTTGTTAAAAGAAAGTCTATCAGAAGTTTCAGACATACAAGTATAACCGCTTTTTACAATCACTTCTTTATAGTCAGATAAGCAATAATCTTTTGAAATCTCTACGAGAATATCAATAATTGGTTTTGCATAAATAGAATTAATAGCTGTACTTCCTATATGGCTTATTCTCTCTATTTTAGGAACTCTGTTTTTCAAAAAGCTTTCTTCATCAGTGTACCATTCTTTCCAATAGGGCTGATGCTCTGTCAAATAGATGGGAAATAGCTTCCATAATTCTTCTAAACTCATTTCAGATAATTTCTTCTCCATTTTTTCTTCCCGTTAAATTCCGATTTGTCGCTTATAATACTCTCCGGCAATGAAAATCCAAATACTATTTTTTATCGCTTTATTCTGCCGACATGATTTTAAAGCGGGCAAACCGCAACAGCAGTTGCTTGGTGCCCGTATTTTGAAACTCCACGGTGGCTTTGGTGTTCTCTCCGCTGCCTTCGACAGCTTTCACCACTCCCATACCAAAACGTTCATGCTCAATCCGCATGCCTGCCCGTAGCTCACTGTTACCCTTGGCTGATGCCGATGGCGACGGAACAACGGGATGCTCTGTGTCTCCGTGCTTTGCATCTTGCATGAGAACTTGTCGGTTTACGCTTCCCAAAGGTTTCAAACCGGAAACTTTTGCTACTATCGGAGAACTTGTCCCGACACCTTCTCCGTAAGCGCGGTGATGACGTTCCCGATAAGATGTACCGTAATCATCTTCGTCTTCATATTTGCATAATTTGTTCACGCTCGACAGACTCGATCGGAACTCGGTCTGCACTCGCTCACTCGCAAAATTCCTTCGCCTTGTCTGTCCGAACGAAAAACCATCTTGAGCATCCATTTCCACATATCGTGGGTCTATGTCTTGCAGAAAACGAGTTGGGTTACTGAATTCCGTTTTACCGAAACGATAGCGGCTGCGGGCAAAACTTAGAGAACAATAACGTTCGGCACGGGTAATAGCCACATAAAAAAGACGACGTTCTTCTTCCAATGCGCGTTGGCTGTTTCCCACCATCGGACTTGGGAATAGATTTTCTTCCATTCCAACGATGAATACCACCGGAAACTCCAACCCTTTGGCCGAGTGAATCGTCATCAATGTCACTTTGTGTTGTTCGTCACTTTCGTCTTCGTCCAAATCGCTCAATAACGATACTTCTTGTAGGAAATCGCTGAGTCCGGTGCTTTGCCCTTCCTCCAAACGTCTGGAGACGAATTCCTGTACGCCACTCAAAAGTTCCTGCACATTCTCCTGACGACTCATTCCTTCCGGACTCACATCTTGAAAAATCTCTCTCATTATACCGCTTTCACGGATGATTTCCTGTGTGAGAAAGGCGGCATCCATCAGCTCTGTTTTCTCGATGAAACCGGAGATAATATCCGTGAACGCCTTCAATTTACCCATCGTACCCTTGTTTACGGGCAAGGAATGCTCTTCGGGACGAGACACCACTTCCCACAAGCTGACCCCGTCTGTGGAGGCTGCGGATACAATCTTATCCACCGTGGTCTGGCCAATCCCTCGTGCCGGATAATTGACGACCCGTTTGAAAGCCTCTTCGTCGTGGGGATTTACGGTCAAACGGCAATAGGCTATCACATCTTTTATTTCCTTTCGTTGGTAGAACGAAAGTCCTCCGTAAATCCGATAAGGCATACCCCGTTTGCGCAAAGCCTCTTCAAAAGTGCGGCTCTGTGCGTTGGTACGGTAAAGAATGGCAAAATCATCATATTCCATTTTTTCTTTTCTCCGCAATGCTGCGATTTGGTTTACCACGATTTCGGCTTCTTCGATATCGCTATAAGCGGAATACACATGAAGGGGCGAACCTTTCTCCTTGTCGCTGAAAACATCCTTCGGTATCTGTCGGTCGTTATGGCTTATCAAACTGTTGGCAGCCGAAACGATTGTCTTTGTAGAACGGTAGTTCTGTTCCAGTTTAAACAACTTCGCATTGTTATATTTCTGCGTGAAATTAAGGATATTATCAATGTTTGCTCCACGAAAGCTATAAATGCTTTGTGCATCGTCTCCCACTACGCACACCTGTTGTTTCTTGTGGGTCAATTCCCATATGATACAGTGTTGGGCATAATTCGTGTCCTGATACTCATCCACCAAAACGAAATCGAATTTGTCCGCATATCGCTCGCAGACCTCGGGATGTTCTTTGAGCAATATATAAGTATAGAGCAATAAATCGTCGAAGTCCATCACGTCGGCTTGCTGAAGACGGGACATGTAGCGAAGATAGATTTCTCCCGTCATCGGTATCTTGGCCGCCTGATCTGCCATTCGTACAGCATTGTCGGACAGATAGGCTTCCGGCAGTATCAAGCGGTTTTTGGCGTTGGAAATATGGGCTGCTATGCTTGCCGGTTTATAGGTTTTGTCGTCAAGCCCCATTTCACGGATAACGGTCTTTATCAGATTTCGTGAGTCGGCCTGGTCGTAGATGGTAAAATAGGAAGAAAACCCGATTTTATCGGCTTCCTTCCGCAAGATACGGGAAAAGACGGAGTGAAACGTTCCCATCCATAATCCGGCTGCAAGTTCATGGCCTACCAACCGGGCGATACGCTCTTTCATTTCCCGCGCAGCCTTATTGGTGAAAGTCAGTGCCAGAATGTTCCATGGTTTCCATCCTCGCTCCAGTAAGTAGGCTATTTTATAGGTTAATACCCGTGTCTTGCCCGACCCTGCTCCGGCTATCACCAACGAAGGGCCTTTGTCGTAACAGACGGCCCGACGCTGTTCTTCATTAAGTTCTTCCTCTATCCTTTTCAAAAAATCTTTTATCATGTTTTTTCTAATACTTACATCAAAATAGATATTTTCGCCTGAATGCCTAAGGATGACGCTCCTTTAAGCCTTGAAAACTTTCCGCCCATCCTCTTTAGGCTCCGTTCCATACATAGCATAAGGCATTGTAGAGTTGCACGGCCAACATGGAGATGAGAATCCATACATCATAACGTTGGATTCCCCAATACAGTACAGACAAGCATTCCTGCCAGCCTCGTAAATGAAAGCTCAGGACAGCGTATAATAACGAGGTCAGGACAAAACCCAAAGACATAGTTTGCAAGATGCCGGACACGAAAGGAGATGGATAAAGATGTCCTGTCACACTGAGCAATATGGCATATGGTCCGAATAACAAAAGTAGCATTCCCGCTAGGTACAATAACAGGAATGTACCAGCCATAAGGCAAGCCTTACGTTGTCGATAAGTCAGAGATAGCACACCTTTACTGACAGAATCCTCTATAATTTCAGACAAGCCGGAACGCTCTATCGCTCCAAGTACCAAAACGACGGGAAAGACTACGGTCATGAACGGAGAACGGTAACAATCTTGAATATGAAGATAATACCATCGTATTCCCTCGCTGGAAAACAGATTACCCAAAGGAAATCCCGCCGCACTTCCCAACCATGCCAATAAAGGCAAAAGCAGATGTGCAATCAACAAAACGAACAACAGTGCGGAAGCCACACTATGCCCTTTCCGGTATATCATGAATCTATTCCTCATCCGGTTCCAAATGTTCTAAGTCTATAATATGTAATTGTAATGCTTTCACAACCAAGCGGGTGGCATTGATTCCGCCCTTTTCGTTGGTGTCGAATAAGCGTGAAATCAAGTCATTTTGTCTTTTCTCCAAACTCTTTACGCCGAAAGGCATTCCGCGCAAGTTGGTTATCATTTCTTTCGTATAACCCAATGCCAGATGGCGAAGGAAACGTTCGTCATATTCATCGATTTCATAATGGATGAGTGCATCTTTATGTAAACGTTCCGATTCCACAGATTTCATAAAGCGGCTTACGATCTTTTCCAGAATAGGCTCGTTGAAAACAAAATTACGGCCATCCATCACTTGGCGTACATCGTTACGCGTAAGCAGTTCACCTGTTTTCAGGATAATGCCATTCGCTCCGGCTTTCAATACATCGGCCCACAAGCGTTCGTTCAGTATTTCTCCTGTGAAAATCAGGATACGTAATTCGGGATAGGTCAACCGGACTTGTCTGCAAATGTCTACTCCGATGGTCGTGGAACCGCCCAATCCCAAATCTAATAACAGCAAATCCGGCACTTCTTTCTTAATCAGGCACCAAAACTCGCCTTCATTCATTGCCGTTCCGATAATTTCGGCTTCCGGGAGTTCCGTACGGATGATTTCTTCAGTTCCTTTTAACTCCAGTTTAACGTCTTCGACAATAATGACTTTAAAAGAATACATTCCCATTTCATCTATATTTAGGTACGGTAAACCATATACTGCATCCAGAAGAATGTACATCTGTCTCGATATTGATACGGCAACCGCAAAAATTATTTAGTTTATCATGTTCTCGAACGATTTCCTTGCACAACAAATAGGGATAATGCTTGACATCCGGTTGGCATAGCCTTACAGCTTCTTCCGGATCATAAATCCGAACGGAGGATTGTAACGTAAAACGGACAAAACCATCGTCTTCCGATGTACAAAGAGTCAAACAACCTCCTTTTTCTCGTTCCGCCAATCGAGTTGCCCATTCTTTCGTCAAGGTCTCCAACATGAAGCGTACCAATGTAGCATCTACATTCATAAAACTATTTTGTTGCAACTCATCGACAAAAGACAGGCGAAGGTCATAGGCCTTTTTCTTTCTCCAAACTTCTATGGTTTTCATCCACTCTTTCCCGATGACGTGCGGAGAGAGTTTCTCACATTTAAAGTATCCTGTGTCAATCTGCCGGTCTGCCTGCGCGCACAGCAGAGTGTATATTTCCTTGTAGTATTCGGCAAGCTCCCTTAATGAATGGATGGATGTTTTCAAATCATGATGTTCCTCCTGTTCTTCCAGTTTCCGTATGATTTGTTTCATACGACTGGGATAATACATCGATTCGTGTTTGATGGTAGAAAGGCAGTTATCCAAAATCTGATTCTGTACTTTGATACGTGTTCTTTCGTACAAAGAACGTTGTTTCTCGTTCTCCGCACTTTCCACATTTTCCAGGTCTTGCCCCCGCTGTATGACCGCTTCATACAGTAAAATGGCCAGATAGTTTACGATATAATTCTCAAAAATGAAATCTTCTTTTTGCATCCGGTAAGTCCCATAGTTGACTGCTACAGAACCGATACAGAGACGTTCGTTCCCGTTTAGGCGAAGAAGCAAAGGGTAAATTTGTGTGTTGGACATTTCATCAAAAACGGCATTTTCCGTTTCATAAGCCTGACTGAGTAGAGAATCTGCCAAAACTCCATAATCTTCTTTGCCTTGTAAAAACGTTCCTATCTTCTCTCCTTTTCCCCGATATAACAACAAACGGACGCTATTTATTTCATGCAATTCCTTAAGTCGGGACAATACAACCGATAGGAGCTGAAACATCAATTCGTCCGTACGTTCGGGACGTGCATACATTTCAATGACATTCAGCATGGCATGATTGGTCTCGAGAACCTGCATTACGTTGAAACGGAACAGAATTCGACGACGAAAATAAACAATGTATATTAAGACGGAAAAAATAAAGAGCATGAAAACCAATAAGGCCAGACTGACCGACAAGTTTATCTGTGTGTTACGCTGCCGGATGTAAAATTCCTCTAAAGAATCGTCTTTGGTCAACAGTTTATATAAATGCGTGAACTGTCTGTTGTTGAATTCATATTTCTCCCAATCATGTAACGCCAATGCCGCAATAGCCATCTCATTCCGAAATCCCATAATCAGAAAGTAGTCGGCCTTTACTCCTAAAGATAACCATTCAAGTTCTTCCATGCCGCTTCCTGTAGCTGTCAGTTGGCGGCTTACGCATTCTTCCGGCAAGAAGTCTTCATAATAACGGTTGATATATTTAAAGGTGGAATCGGCATATTGCATACTGCGTTCATAATCACCGTGAACATTGGCAAAATAGACCGAATCGGCATAAAACACGGCCCATTTAAGCTCTCCGTAATTCATGTCTGTCTCTTCATGAGTTGGAGCATTACCGATATTGGGCCGGATAGCATACGTATACTGACCGCAAGTGAGTAAATAGAAAATAAACGTCAGTACCATCATGCCCTTTCGTCTTATTCCCTTAGGTAAGCGAAAAGAAAAACAGCTTCCTTTATTTTCTTCACTTTCGATATGGAAACAGCATACTTTGAAGAACTCTCCCGACTTCTTGTACTTTTCGATAATACCTTTGCAATTCAACAAGCCAAAGCCGCTTCCTTTTTCATGGCGTACGGTCGAAGAATTGACACCTATCTGTTGAGCATCATAGATTTTTGAAGATAAAATCAATGCTATCTCAGACTCCGTAAGTCCACATCCCGTATCTGAGACCTTAATTTCCACAGCATCCGCCAATTCTGTTGCACATACCGTGACTTGCCCTTCCGAAGGCGTGAATTTACGTGCATTGTCTGTCAGAGTGTTGAGCATGAAAAAGGTTAGGGCACGGTCTGCTTTTACCCATGCGTCCGTCGGTTCCACTAAAAAGTCAATACCTTTGCGTTTGAAATTATACTGGCCCTTATCCAGTAACTTGAATAAGTCTTGTAGCGGAAAACTTTCTATTGTCAGTTCCAACTCGCCTCGGTTCATACGAATCCATTCGGCTAGTACATCATTGTAGCAATTGATTTCGTCTGCAAGTTCACCTATATAGGTCAAAGTACCTCGGTCATATTCATTTTTGTTTTCCATCCGGCGTACCATATACAAAATACGGTCGATAAAAGGCATGATGGAATGTACTAAAGAAACTTTCGCCCGTTTGGATATGTTTGTCTTCTTGTCGCGGGCTATTTGCCTTTCGCTTTGCAGATATTCTTCACGAAGCTGCATCCTTTCCTCATCCATTCGGTCGGACAGGATGCGGTTCTTTTCCGTCCATTTGATATAAGGGCGGAGGATTTCATGAAGGATTCGTTTTTCCTTTTTTATCCAAGGATAGGCATTGAGCACTTCTTCCAGTCCTTCTTCCGATTTGGTGAAAGCTACCTCCATAAACCATTCGGACATATCTTTCAATAAAGAATATTGTTTGGCATCCCGCAGTTTCCATTTGCGTGCATATAAAAAAAGGAAAAAACCAAAAACAAGAGTCAGCAAAATAATGGTTCCCAAAAGTGTGTTTAATATCTTGTTGTCTTGTGCCACCATGTCTACACGGCTTTCGAGAGATTTGTCTTGACGGGTAAAATCCATCAAATCCAGATACAGATTTCGGTTATAATCTGATTTCTGTTTGTCATTCAACGCGCTGTACGTTGCACTTAAACGCTCCCGAATGTAAGTCAAATAGCCCGGAACGGTTGGGAATTCACTGTCTTTCGACCATAACATGTCTACTGCCGAGTCTTTCCGGCTTTCAAAAGACGTCAGCAATCGCTCTTTGTCTTCCGGATAATAAATTTGATGATGAAGATTCAAATATGACAAAGCCGTCTCGAAGCAATTCAAAGCCCTATAATATTCCCCTTTGGCAAACATAGTATTTCCCAACACTCGGAATCCGTTAATCTTAAGCAACAGATTTCCGCATTGTTCGGCATTGGACAAAGCCTTTTGGGCTAATGCCGTAGACAGACGCAGGGATACAGGGAATCCGGCCTCATTAAGTTTCTCCGTAACTAATGAGTTGTACAAATAATCCAATTCAACTTTACGGTAGGTCTTGATGATATCATAGTTTTTCGGTTGGGCAAACATCTCCGAAAAGACTTGTTCCAACATGGAGGAAAAGTAAATGTTACCGAGACGCTCAGCGAAAGAGTAGGCCAGATAGAAATAATCGAACGCATCTACTACACGCTCTTTCCCCAGATCCAAACGATTTTGGCAAATCAAACCGTTCAGGTAATAATAGTAAATAAGTAAAGCTTTATTTTGACGTATATATCCATCCGTATCAATTACCGAAAGTTCCTTTTCAGCCTCTTGCTCTTGCATCAGATTGATATAGTTGGTAGCCGTGGTCAAACTGAATTCCGTCATGGCGTAGTCCAACCGTTCTTTATTACGGCCTTTCACTTCATCATATTCTTCTCTGATACGTTGAATCCTTTCAAGTGCGCGGTTATAATAATCGAAGAACAAACGGTTTTGTGCGGCACGTTGGCATATCATCATCATATTCACTTCGCTCACCAGCAATTCTATCTGGTTACTGGTGGACTGCTGAATCCGATTGTACAAATCCATACACTCATCAAAGTCCATTCGCAAGAAGCAAATGAACATTTGATGATTTAAGGCCTCGCTTCGCCCGTCCGCATAATTCCGGGCCATACGGGCTGCTTTCCGGGCAAACAGTAACGCACTGTCCGGATAGACGTAGCGCACCAAACGAGCTTGCGTATTCAGGGTATCTACTTTTCCGACTCTTGTGATGTCCGGACGGGAAGAAGCATACCAATGATATCCGACTCCTATACATAATCCTAATATGACAGACACGCATATAGCCGAAAGATTCTTTCTTCCTGTTATACAAAACGTCGGATTTCTCATATCCCCTATAAATCAGGTCCCGTGATGTTCGCCCAAATGTGTCAAGAAAGCCCTTCTATTCTTCCGTCGATTAAATCAATCCGTTCCGCTTGGGGAGATTTCGGCAATCCGGGCATTCTCAATATATCTCCGGCTATCAGTACGATCATTTCGGCTCCGCAATTGACTACTATATCCCGAATTTGCACTTTAAATCCGTGCGGCACTCCGTATGCATGGGCATCTGCCGAAAATGAATATTGCGTTTTGGCTATACAGACGGGATAATCCTCTATACCCAACTGACGTACCCTTTCCAACATTTTACGGGCTGCGGCTGAGAAAACGACACCGTCGGCTCCATACACTTGACGAACTACTTTTTCCGCTTTCGTCTCGATATTATCACGGTCTGTATATGAGAACACGACCGGACGGGATGGGCGGTTGGCGATAGCGTCCACCACAAGTTCGGCCAGCTCAACTGCTCCCTTTCCACCTTCCGAGAAAGCATTGTTCACGGCAAAGCCTACTCCATATTCTCACAATGCTCGCGGCACAACTCTATTTCCGAATCCACATCCGTTGCATAACGATTGAAACAAACCACTACCGTCTGCCCGAAGGCCTGCATGTTCCTGATATGCTTGTCCAGATTCTCAAAACCCTTCTTCAACCCTTCCGAATGAGGTTTCTTAATATCTTCCAACGCTACCCCACCGTGCATTTTCAAACCTTGGGTCGTAGCGACAAGTATGGTGAGTTTGGGATTCAACCCGGACTTCCGGCATTTGATATTGAAGAACTTTTCCGCCCCCAAGTCTGCCCCGAAACCGGCCTCCGTCACCACATAATCAGCGTACGTCATAGCCAGTTTGGTGGCCAATATGGAGTTGCATCCGTGTGCGATATTGGCAAAAGGTCCTCCGTGCACGATAGCCGGTGTGTTTTCCGTGGTTTGTACCAAATTGGGATGTAAGGCGTCTTTTAAAAGTACGCATATTGCCCCAGCTACTCCCATGTCTTTTACGCGGAACGGTTTTCCCTCGATTGTAGTGCCCAACAATATGTTCTCGATTCTGCGGCGCAGATCATGTTCATTTTTCGACAAGCAAAGAATCGCCATGATTTCAGATGCCGGAGTAATGTCGAAACCGCTTTCCATCGTGACCCCATTCGTCTTGGCTCCCAGTCCGGTTACGACATAACGCAAATTCCGGTCGTTAATGTCCAACACGCGTTTCCACAAAATTTCTTTCATGGCAAAACCTTCATCCCGATGCTGATAGATGTAGTTGTCCAATAAAGCGGCAATCATATTATGAGCCGAAGTAACGGCATGGAAATCCCCCGTAAAATGCAGGTTGATGTTTTCCATCGGCAACACCTGCGAGTATCCGCCTCCGGCAGCTCCGCCCTTCATGCCGAAGCATGGACCCAATGATGGTTCGCTCAAAGCCACGATGTTCTTTTTCCCAATGTGGCTCAGTCCCAAAGCCAAACCTACCGAAACGGTAGTCTTGCCTATACCGGCCTTCGTGGGAGTAATGGCCGTAACCAAAATCAAATTACTGTTTTCTACTTTTTTCTCGTCAATCAGTGATTCCGGCACTTTGGCAATGTATTTCCCATAATGTTCCAATTCATCCACAGGAATCTGTACTTGGCGGGCAATGTCTTCAATCGGCTTCAATCGGCACTCACGGGCAATTTCTATATCGCTTTTCATCTGTATTTGTAGCGTTTTCTATTTAACAATGTAGATATGAAAAGACAAAGTTAGCAAAATTCCATGGAACAGCCTCACAAAAAACACAGATTAGCGCAATAGAATTTGCAAAAACATCCTTCATCCTTCAGGATAGAGTCTATCATATTCATAATGAGGATATTGAAACCTAAAAGATGTTTCAGTCATCCTTCAGCCACCTGTCATTTCAATCTCCTGAGGTTGGAAAATCGTTTGGCTGAAGAAACACTTTTTTTCTCAGCCGAACGATTCAATAACGTAAGCCAAACTTTCCACCGTTCACGGTCATGAAGGGAAACTGAAAGATGACTCTTTTATCCTTCATGCCATAACACGTTATACATCAATAAATTGCCTTTTAGTCTGAAAGATGAAAGGTGTTTTCATAAACTCCGTGGAGAGGGGACAAGGCAAAAATTATTTATAGCGGTCTTTCCATAGATGCAGCATCCGTTCCTGCAATTTAGCTTCCGCCGCATTCTCTTGGGCATGCCAGATTCTTTTGTTACGAATGTCGTCGGGTAAAAATTGCTGTTCCACGAAATGCCCCTGATAGTCATGTGCATACTTATAGTCCTTGCCGTACCCCAATTCTTCCATAAGTTGGGTAGGCGCATTACGCAAGTGCAACGGTACAGGCAAATTCCCGGTTTGCCGTACGAGCTGCAAGGCATCATTGATACCCTTATAAGCCGAGTTGCTTTTCGGACTGGTTGCCAGATAGACCGTAGCCTCGGCCAAAGGGATACGCCCTTCCGGCCATCCTATCTTCATGACAGCTTCAAAAGCGGCATTGGCCAAAAGCAGTGCATTCGGATTGGCCAAACCTATGTCTTCACTGGCGGAAATGACCAGTCGCCGCGCAATAAACGAGGGGTCTTCCCCACCTTCTATCATTCGCGCCAACCAGTACAAAGCGGCGTCCGGATCGCTCCCCCGAATACTTTTGATGAAAGCCGATATGATGTCATAGTGCAATTCTCCACCCTTATCGTATGCCAACGGGTTTTGCTGAAGCCTTTCGGCTACGACTGCGTCCGTGATAACCACTTGGTCCGTTCCGTCAGCCTCTACCACCAGTTCAAGAATATTCAGCAGCTTGCGGGCATCTCCTCCGCTATACCGGAGCATGGCATCCGTTTCGCGAAATTCGATATGTTTCGTTTTCAGTATGATATCTCTTTCCACAGCCTTGTGCAGCAATTCCAGCAGGTCGTCTTTCGTCAGACTTTTCAAGACATACAACTGGCAACGGGACAAAAGCGGACGTATGACCTCGAAAGACGGATTTTCCGTCGTGGCTCCGATCAGCGTGACCGTTCCCTGCTCCACAGCGCCCAAGAGAGAGTCCTGCTGGGATTTGCTGAAACGATGGATTTCGTCAATGAAAAGAATCGGACTGGCCTGGGTAAAGAAACGGTTGTTCCGCGCCTTTTCTATCACCTCGCGAACGTCCTTCACACCACTTGTTACCGCGCTCAGCGTGTAAAACGGCGTTTCGAGCCTGTGGGCAATGATTTGCGCCAAAGTCGTTTTACCGACACCCGGCGGTCCCCATAAAATAAATGAAGAAATACGACCCGAATCTATCATCTTACGTAAAACGGCATCCGGACCGACCAAATGCTTTTGTCCGATGTAATCGTCCAGCGTTTGCGGACGTAATCTTTCTGCCAAAGGTGCTGCCATGTCAAATCCTCCTTAAAAGTCAAACTGCAATACGAATCTCACGCCGTTCTTCTTGGCATTGGGTGCGTTCAGATAATTCAACCGGCGTACGTAGTCCACACGAAGTATCTTGAAGATATTGTGAATACCCACATTCAGTTCCATATAGGGAGTGTCCCCCATTACGAAACTGGTCGGTTGTCCGTTCCGTGACGGGAACTCGAACAAATCGCTTTGATTCCCTTGTTTAAATGGGTTGTTCTTGTCCGTCAACGTGCCGTAAAGCGTCTTGAAACCTATCACCTCACGCCATTTCAGATGTTTGAGTAAGGGTATCCGGTTGAACAGCTTGCCGCTCAAATCCCATTGCACGTCCAACGAGACGAAACGGTCGTTCATGAATTCCATGTTGTTAATCATATTGAACATGCTGCGCTGTATGATATATGAATTATTCGCCGCAGGCGTAATCAACAACGGAAACGGTACCCTGTTCCATTGCGCTCCCGCACGACCGTAAATATCAATGCGCCCGTATGAGTTTAACCAGAAACGCTTTGTCACGGACAGTTCCGTGTAGTTGGAAGCATAGTCCCCTCCCAAAACATCTTTGAAGCCGGTCGTGTGCATTAACGTGTAAATAGGATAATTGTGGTTGACCGGATGACGTCTTTGTTTCGTGACTACCACCTTTTCGCCCGGCGCGTAACGCAAACTCAGTGTCGCCTCGCTTTGCGTCAGTTCCGGCACTATTTGTCCGCCCAGCGTACGATAGAACAGCGTGCCTGTCGGGTTTTGAGTGATATGGCGCAATTGTGCCGTAATTCCGAAATGGTTGTCGAATTCATATACATAACGTATGTTGTATTGACGGAAATAAGACATTTGGTCGATGGTCTGCGTCTTGAGCGACGTGAACACATTGTCTTTGTCCGTAGGCAACATGGCATCTGAGGGAGCCATTACGTCGTAACGGGTAGAAATCGCTATCGAGTTTCGCGGAAACTCTTCCGGCGAATATTGTTTCTTCAAAAACGAATACTCCACTTCTCCTTCGTATTTCCATTTCTTGTCCCGTACTCCGTATGCCGCATATCCTTTCAGGAAGAGATGAGGGCTCAGATTGGCCGTGGTCTGCGCACTGGCCCGGAAACGTACCTTATCTATAAAATTGGACGAAACGACCGTGTTGACCGGCCCGAAATCCACATAATTCTTTTTTCCCGGAGGCGAAGTCTCCACGTAGTTTTCCACGAAGGCCCGGACAATCCAAATCACCCATCCGAAGCCTTTCTTACGGGTCATATCCCGTACCATGGTGGACATGTTGGCTTCCGAACGGGTCAGGGTGTCCGTCCGGTGCTGTGTCCAAAAGTCTTCGTCTTTGATGACCGGTGTACCTTCCCTTGGCTGTTCGCGTTGGTCGAATCTCTCGCCGGGAATGGGAGAAAAGTCGAATCCGGTATAAGCCGTGGTACGCTTAATCAGCATATTATGGTATTTCTTCAATGCGCCCAGTTCTGCAATCATATTGTCTTTCACCAATACCCGCTGACCGTTGGGGAGCGTGGAAAAATCCTGTTCTATCACCAGATTGCTGATAAAGTTCACACTCGAACGGAGCGGCAGGTTGACCAGACAACGTTTCACCTGATAAGTCCCATCGTCCAATACCCATAACCGTCCCGAGAACCCGAAATCCTGCGGATTCTGAGGAATGAAACTCAATTCGATGCACTTGTCTCCTTCCACGTCCAGAGTATCCATGATGTAATACTGATAAAAAGAAACGGCGTTGGTAGAAGATAAAGGACTGGTGAAGTAACGCTCCAAAAGATTGATCGAATTATCGTAAATGTTCACGTCGGCGAAGAAACGCTGAAGGACCACGTTCACGATGTCCCCCGTGGCGAACAGTTCATTCAAGCCTTCCGAGTTCGTTCCCCGGATGAAATTCCGTTCCGCCTCCGGTTGTTTCCTGTATATATGTTCCGACGAAGTCTCATTATAGGTCAGGGGGAGGATGTTGGTTTGGGTCTGCGGGCAGAATTCCACCTGCTTGACCAACAACGGATATTTGCGTAAAAAACTGCTGTCGATAAAGTGTTGCGTGATATTGTTGAAGCCGAAAGTGATACGCTGATACTTGTGATAACGGTAATAGTCGTTCTGTCTCAAGTCGCTTTTCTCTTTGGCCGCTATCACTTTCCGCATCAATTCCACCGCAGGATTGTCTTTGCGGCTGTATCGTCTCTTTTTCGGTTTTACCAGTAACTCAGACAATTCCTTGTCCAAATTCTGAAGCTTGACATTCAATGTCTTTTTCTCTCCGGCCTTTATATATACCTTATACGTCTGGTAGCCGACATAAGAAAACACAAGGGTATCTCCTTTCTCCGGTGTTTGCAAAGTGTATCTGCCTTTGTCATTGGTTGTGGTTCCCACAGTCTTTTGTTTTCCGTAGTATACGTTGACCGACGGAATAGGTTCTCCCGTGTCGGCATCCGTCACCCATCCCCGAATCTGTGCTTTCAGGGTATGCGGGACAAAACACATCAAGACTAAAAACAATAATATGTATCTATGATAAAGCTTCAGCAGCATGCGATTTCTTTTAAATTGAATTGCAAAATTAGTGAATAGCGAGGGATTCACATTATAAATTAAACTATTTAAAGAAATTCTACAAAAGAAGAAAGTACATTCTGCCGTGAAATATATATCTTTGTCGCAATTTATAAAAATTCATAAAAACAACGATTGAATGGAAAACGCAAAGCAACAGACAGGAGTGCCGGAAAACGCTTTCCGGGAACTCAAAAAAGGCGAGCAGTATGAACCTCTGATGTCACCGGATCGCACGTATAAGGAAGTAACCGTGTGGTCGGTATTGTGGGGCGTGCTCATGGCCGTGGTCTTTTCGGCCGCATCAGCCTATTTAGGACTGAAAGTAGGACAAGTGTTCGAGGCGGCCATTCCTATCACGATTATCGCGATAGGCGTGACGGGAGCCACCCACCGGAAAGGGGCATTGGGCGAGAACGTCATCATCCAGAGCATCGGGGCATGTTCCGGTATGATTGTGGCCGGAGCCATATTCACCTTGCCCGCCCTCTATATCCTGCAAGACAAATATCCGGAAATGACGGTGAACTTCATGGAAGTGTTCGTCGCCTCCGTGTTGGGAGGAGTCTTGGGCATCCTTTTCCTCATCCCTTTCCGCAAGTATTTCGTGAAAGACATGCACGGCAAATATCCTTTTCCCGAAGCCACGGCCTCCACGCAGGTATTGGTTTCCGGGGAAAAAGGTGGCAACCAGGCTTTACCGCTCCTCGTGGCCGGAGTCGTAGGCGGCATTTACGATTTCATCATCGCCACCGTAGGTTGGTGGAACGAAAGCGTCACGTCACGTTGTCTGGAATGGGGGCAAGTGTTGGCGGACAAGACCAAACTCGTCTTTAAAATCAATACGGGGGCGGCCGTGCTAGGCATGGGATACATCGTGGGCTTGAAATACGCCCTCATCATTTGTTGCGGTTCCGTGGCCGTATGGTGGGTCATCGTTCCGGCCATTTCATGGTTGTTCCCCGACCTCGTCGTGAGTGCCGGCAGTTCTTCCGTCACAGCCTCCCAAGCCAGTGCCGAACAAATCTTCCAATATGCCAAAAGCATCGGTATCGGCGGTATTGCCATGGCCGGTATCATCGGCATTTTCAAAAGCCGCAAAATCATCATGGGGGCTGTGGGTCTGGCTGCACAAGAAATGAAGGGCAAGGGGAAGAGCGACACGGCCGTTCCCCGGACACAAAAGGATTTGCCTATGAAAATCATAGCCATCGGCTCCCTCCTGACTTTGATAGCCATCCTTTTATTTTTCTATTTCGGGGTCATGGAAGGCAACCTGCTCTTCACGCTCACCGGTGTGATTCTCGTAGCCGTCATTGCCTTCCTCTTCACTACGGTCGCGGCCAACGCCATTGCGATTGTCGGCAGCAACCCCGTGTCCGGCATGACGCTGATGACCCTCATCCTGGCTTCTGTCATCATGGTGGGCGTCGGCCTGAAAGGCCCGGCAGGCATGGTGGCTGCACTGATTATGGGCGGTGTGGTCTGCACCGCGCTCTCTACGGCCGGAAGCTTTATCACCGACTTGAAAATAGGCTACTGGTTGGGTAGCACACCCAAGAAACAAGAGACGTTCAAGTTCTTAGGTACCCTTGTGTCTGCCGCCACAGTGGCCGGAGTCATCATGATATTGAACGACACTTACGGATTCACAAGCGGACAACTTGCCGCACCTCAAGCCAATGCCATGGCTGCCGTCATCGAACCGCTGATGAGCGGTGCGGGTGCCCCCTGGCTGCTTTACGGCATCGGTGCGGCTATCGCCATCCTGCTCACACTTTTCAATGTTTCGGCCCTTGCCTTCGCTTTGGGCATGTTCATTCCGCTCGAACTGAACTTGCCGTTGTTGGTCGGTGGCCTCATCAACTGGTATGTCACCACACGGAGCAACAAAGAGCAAACCAACAAGGAACGGGGCGAGAAAGGCACGCTCATCGCTTCCGGATTCATTGCCGGAGGAGCCTTGATGGGCGTAGTCAGCGCAGCCCTGCGTTTCGGAGGAATCTCGTTCGACTATTCCGCTTGGTGGGCCAATCCGGCCAGCGAATGGCTCTCCCTGCTGATGTATGTTCTCCTTATTATATATATGATAAAGGCAAGCAGGCGCATCAAGAAATGACGGAGAAGAGAAAAAACGCCTAAAAAACAAGGGGTAACCTTTGGCAAGTCGGAGAAAAAGTGTAACTTTGCGCCGCCGTTACGAGTTAACGGCATATTTCAAACCTATATTAAAAACAAAACATTAATTATGGCAACAAAAATTAGATTGCAGCGTAACGGACGTAAGGGCTACGCCTTCTACAGCATCGTTATTGCAGACGTAAGAGCACCACGTGATGGTAAGTTTACAGAAAAGATTGGTACGTACAACCCGAACACCAATCCCGCCACTGTAGATTTGAAATTCGATCGCGCTCTTTATTGGGTGGAAGTAGGTGCACAGCCTACCGACACGGTTCGCAACATCCTGTCAAAAGAAGGTGTCTACATGATGAAACACCTCCGTGGCGGTGTGAAGAAGGGTGCTTTTGATGAAGCTGCCGCACAAGCAAAATTCGAAGCTTGGAAAAACGACAAGCAGAAGGGCTTAGAAGCTTTCGAGGCCAAGAAAGCCGCTGAAAAGAAGGCTGCCGCTGAAGCACGCCTGCAAGCCGAGAAGAAAGTCAATGAAGAGATCGCTAAGAAAGTAGCAGAGAAGAAAGCTGCCGAGGCTGCCGCAAAGGCTGAAGCTGAAGCTGCACAAGCTCCTGCTGATGCTCCCGCAGAAGGAACCACAGAAACTCCTGCCGAAGCATAAACAACTTCTATTAAATACTTCTTTCAAACAAACAACGAATAAGGCGAACCCGAAGGTTCGCCTTATTCCTTTTATATTCGTTTTTCCATACTGCGCCAAACGGATTTTCATTCTACGCCAAATGATTTTTCATCTGGCTGCAAACGATTTTTCAATCTGCGCCAAACGATTTCACGTAGTCTAAATATTAACAATCGATTCATTGATAGACTGTTATAAGATTAATATATATTTACAATTTCTTTCGTTCATGCAATCAAAAGGACGGCCTCCACGAGGAAAGCCGTCCTTTGCCCGCTTAGACAGGAACAATCACTTCACCAATATCTTCTTGCCGTTTTGGATATATACACCTTTCGTCATCCGGTCCACACGCATGCCTTGCAGGTTATAAACCGGACCATCCGTTTCCGTCGGCCTTATATGGATGGAACCTACTGAAACGCCCTCGGGGGAATAATCGTCATTGTTGGTCAGATAAGCATCAGACACATCTATGACTCCACCGCTTCCCGCATACAAAGCCACAATCATGATATTGGCCGTGTTGACGGGTTCACCGATGGCATCCCCACTGGTATATTCTATCTCCTGAAGCGGTATGACCACCATCGTGGCATCCCCGCTAGGGTTGCTATAACAGTTGCCCCAAATGCTGTTCTGCGGATAAATGTTAATGGCTGCATTGACTTTCTGTACTTTGTCCAACTTGAATACCAAATACTTATAACCGCTCATATCAGCACCATTCTCGTATACCCAACCCATTTGTCCGTTCACACCAGGAAAGAAGGCGCGGGTCTGCTCCAAGTATGTACCCTCTCCGAAAAGCGTCTTATTGATATATTCATCCGCCCAAGGGAAGAACGTGGAAGAGGCCGTAAACGAAGATGTCAGCGTATTCCCCATCGGGTCTGTGTAAGTGGCTTTCACCGCTACCCGTCCATCTTTCTTCCCCACGACCATACCGCTCGAAAGCGACAGCACTTCCGGGTCGGAAACCTCATACTTGGCTTTGGCCGCCACATTTTCTGTATGACCGTCCTTAAAGGTAGCCATCAACTCTAATACCTCGCTTTGGCCAATCATTACTTCCATTTCCGGCCTTACGGAAAGTGACTGCATGGTGAGCATATCTTCACTATAGCCCTCAAAATCCGGGTCGAAATAAGTATTTTCCTCAAACTGCTCTTCCGTGGTAAACCAGTCTACGTCCACATAACCGCCCAACGCTTGCGTGGCATAATTGAAGATGCCGAAACGGGCACCGACGAATACGGAAAGGTTAAATCGGAATGTCGTCTCACTGCCCAACTGCACATACTCCTTGTTATCTGTGCTATAGAAGAACCGTGCCTTGCCGGTGCCGCAATCGAATTGCGCGCGCAGATAAACCACTGTGTCGATGGACACGGAGGTTTCCGTGACCGCAGCCGGCTCGAAACCATCTACCGTTCTCAACGTATCCTGTCCCCAGATGAGTTGTTTCTTGCCGTCTTTCACGTGGACTGCGATATAAGCGTACGGGTCTTGTTGTATGGTCAGACCGGCCATGTCTCCTTCTTGCATGTGCTTTAAGTTCAGCGCGACCGTACCAATGGAAGGACGCGACGTATCCAACCCATATGGGCTTTTCGTGTTGTGGAAGGCGAAGATGCGTTGCGTCAGGGTATTGCGTGCCTGCATCAGGTCGTCGGTCACCGACGCGGTGTACAGGCGAAGGAATCCCGGACGCTCGAACAGGCTCCACTTGCCATCGTCGGGATTATGGTTCCACTGCCACTGCATGCCAAGGGGATATTGCCGGAAATTGTCATTGGTAGGGAGTATCTTTTCCTGATAAGTCGTCCCGACATCTGGCTTGGTATAAGCCAGTTGGGGAACCCCGTCCTTGGCCACCGTAGGCCAACCGTCGGCCCATGCCACAGGATGCAGGCTCGGCAAGCGCCCGATGGCACCTTTGTCCTCCATCAGCATCGTCCACCATTCTCCAGTCGGTGTCTCTACCAACGCTCCTTGATGTACGGTATTGGGCTGCCCGTTGATGGTCTTCTCTATGAGCATCTTCTCCTCATACGGTCCGGTGATGTCCTTGGAGCGGAATATGGCTTGCCCAGACGGCCATCCGCCATACGTGGCATAGATGTAATAATAATCCCCTATTTTATAAAGGTGGCTGCCTTCCAATCCGGGCTTGTCCCTCAGCACTGTGGTCGACTTCTTGAATTTCAGATTCTTGTCCAATTCACAGATGTCGATGTTACCGATGCCGCAGGCCACATACACCTTATCACCTTCAAAAAGCAGCCCCGGGTCATAATAACTCCGTTCCAATTTCTGCATTTGCCATGCTCCTTCCGGGTCGTCGGTAGAAAGCATGTAACCTCCTGCGTCATTGCCATTGATAAGCAAATAAAGCTTGCCTTCGTGGGCTGTCAGTGCTGCGGCCCACATCCCTTGGGCGTATGAGTCCTTTCCGCCGATAAGGCTGTACTTGTCTGCGGTGGAAAGCTGTTCCAACGGTTGTGCGCAATACTCCCAATTGACCAAATCATATGATTTCAGAATCGTGGCACCGGGGAAGAGATGCATGGTGGTCGATACCATATAATAGGTGTCGCCCAAGCGTGCCACGTCCGGATCCGGGAAATCCGAAGCCAATACGGGATTGATGAACTTCTTGCCGTCCGTAGTCTGGTTGGTAGACACGTTTGTAAAGTCCGGACGCGCGAAATCCACCTTGGCATAATCGGCGTACCAGTCGAAAGTGGCCTTTCCGCAAGCTTCGGGGTTACCTTCAAAGGCCGGGGCCACCGTACCATCTGCCAGATATTTATCGATGTCGATGTAGCACGCCGTTCCGGAAAGTGTCATGCTGACGTTCCCGTAATGGTCGAGTACGGCCTTATAAGCGTTGCCCCATTTGGAAGTAGACCCAGTGGCCCATGTTCCCCAGTTGGCTGGAACCCAGTTACCGTGCTCGTCATAGTGCCCTTCTCCTTCTTTCTCCGGACTCCAATCGACTTCGGTGATAATGACGGGGTTCGTATTTACTACCGGCACCGCCTTTCCGAACTCTTGGATGAACGTTTCCCCATTGGCATTCTCGTCGCTGTTATTATACCATCCCACGTAGGCATGCACAGCGTAGCCTATATTATAGCCTTCGATGGGATTGCTCTTATAACAAGTGTAATTGCTCTGCCATCCCGTCCCGGGCACCCAAATGATACCGTCGAAACCGTTGGCACGTATCTTGTCCACGATGGGTTGGAAGAAATCATACGGGGCGCGTGCGCTTTCCAAACTGTCGGCATCGTAAATGTTCACCGGTTCGTTGGCCAATTCAATGGACACCTGCCCGCTATGTTTCTTGATGTTGGTATTGCTCGAAACGATGTCCCACACCTTCAGCAGGTAGTCCTGATAGTACCCGTCTACTTTGATGCCACCGGGGCATACGCCGGGAGGACGCACGACTACATAAAGCCCATGGTCCAATGCCTTTTCTATGATTTTCCAATAGAGCGTGGACAGATACGTGCGAAGCCGTTTCTCACTGAATTGCGAGATATTGGCCTCGCCGGTTTCTTCTCCCGTAACGGGAAGGTTAGGATCATTCGTCCAACAAGGATCCAAATGAAGCCGGAACACATTGCAATAGGCTCCCTGCGTGGAATCCGTAATAGCCGTGAAGAGCTTGTCGAAATACTCGATGCAGTCTTTTTTGGTAGCATCGTTGGCAGCATTCCCCCAACGGTAATTATTAAAATAAGGGCTTGGCGTATCCATCACGCCGTGCAACACCACTTTGTTGCCATGGGTGTCTGTCAAATTCTTCCCGTCTACATGAATGGACGGAGGAACTTCCGCGCTCACCGAAACTGCCGCCAACAGCAGTCCGGAAAACATAAAGTTTTTCATTCTTCGCATAACTAATCTAATTTAAGGATTTTCATTTCTAAATCACATTCCTTTTTCAATTTACACATTTACAAAAAATCTATTGTGCTCTTTTGCAAAGATGAAAAATATCGGTGACACAACCATACGGCTGTGTTACCGATATTTTACGCCATGTATCAAAATATATAAAAAAAGGACTATTTCCTCATTTCTTAGCTAAATGTTCCTTCATGTAAACCATAGGAGACATCCCATACAAAGCTTTGAATTTGATGGAGAAAGATGCGGCGTTCTCAAACCCACAGGCATACATAACTTCAGTAATATTACGATGCCCCGAAGCCAATAGGCCTGCAGCTTTCTTAAGGCGTATGTTACGCACAAGGTCTCGTGGCCCTTGATTGGTCAATTCTTTCATTTTACGGTGCAAGTGCGCACGGCTGATGCCCACCTCCCGCGCAATAAGTTCCACACTCAGGTAAGGATTACTGATATTCCCATTGATAATCTGCAATACGCGCTCCAAGAGCTTGTCATCGGCTGATTTGGATACGACCACATCTATGTTTTCTTCCGGCATTTCTTTACCCTCTACTTTGTTACGAAGAATATCATACGAAGCTATCAAGTTACGTATGGTATATTCCAACACCTTGATATTAAAAGGCTTTTCAATATAAGAATCAGCACCGGTACTCAATCCCTCTATTTTGTCTTTTTCATGGGATTTAGCCGTAAGCAATACCACTGGTATAAAATTCACATTAATGTTGGTCTTTATTTTGGCACAAAGCGTATAACCATCCATTTCCGGCATCATCACATCGCTCAAGACCAAACTCGGAGGAGTCCGTAAAACTTCACTCAATGCTTCCTTCCCATTGTGACAAGGCACGACGTAATAATGTTTTCTCAGCTCCTCCACCAGATAACTTCGTATTTCATCATCATCTTCCGCGATAACAATACGTTTGCGATGCTTGTTTTTGTTCTCCTCCTTATTTCCTTCGGTTACGGCAGAAGCTTCTTCTATTTTCAGAATTGATTCTTCCGTCGTTTCTTCTATGGGCGTCTGCAAAAGCTCTTCGGGTTTGAGATGGGCACTGCCGACAGGCAATGCGACTTTAAACGTACATCCTTTCCCGTCCGCATTGTTGTACACCGAAATCTCACCATGATGCAGAGTGACAAGTTGCTTCGTGAGGTTCAACCCTATCCCGCTTCCTGGAATATTGTAATTGGCCGTATTGTCAGCCTGATAGAAGCGTTGGAAAACCTTATCCATCTTGTCGGGTTCTATCGTCAAGCCATCGTCCCAAACTTCCATCGACACCTCACGTCCACCTTGCTTCAACCGGATACCGATATTCCCTTTGGAAGGCGTGAATTTAAATGCGTTGGACAAAAGATTCATGATTACCTTATCAAAGTTCTTTTTATCCAACCATACTTCTATGTTATCTGCATCGTATTCAAAATGAAAGTGGATTTCTTTTTCGCGTGCTTTACTGTCGAAGAGTTCATAAACATCTCGTGTAAAATCTACCAGATTCACAGGTTGCATCTTCATCATCATCTGTCCTTTATCTATTTTACGCAAATCCAAAATTTGATTGACAAGAGCTAAGATACGTTCTGCATTGCGGTTCATCATACGGTAAGACCTTTGCCTTATTTCATCGAAGTCTGTATTAATAAGATGTTGCAAAGGCCCTACAATCAGAGTCATAGGAGTACGAATTTCATGATTGAGGTTCATAAAGAATTGCAACTTCATTTCGTTCAACTGCTCTGCATGTATATGTTCTTGCAAACGCAAGCGAGCCTGTTCCCGTAAACGACGACCGTGAATGAATCTCATGACAAGGAAAATCACTATTAAAAAGTAAAGGATAAACGCCGGCAAGCTAGCGTACCACGGAGAACGGACAATTACGGTAAAAGCCTTGACATCAGACTCCAGGCCATTAACGATTGCCTTTACTCGGATTTTATAAGTCCCGGATGGCAAATGGTTCAAAGTCAGTATACCTGACGAACCAACCATAGCCACGTAAGGTTCGTTGTCTATGGAATACAAATATTGCACTCCATCCGGCATGTTATACGACATCGTTGAAAAACGTATGGAAAAAGTATTGTCCTCATGGCACACTTCAAACAAGTTGGATTCCATTACGGGGCGACTCGTCACCTTGAAGAATCCCGATTTTGTATCTGTCTTCACTTCCTCATCTCCTATGCGCATTTCTACTATCTGCAGGCAAGGACGCTTACCGGCACGGCACACGGTTTCGGGCGAGAAGAATGTCAGTCCGCAGTTTCCACCGAAAACCATCAGGCTGTCCCATCCGCAGGATGCCCGTTCGCTAAACTCATTTCCTTGTAATCCGTGACTCGCATAATAATTGGTAAAACTACCCCGCTTCAAATCCAACATGGACAAACCGTGGAAGGTACTTATCCATATATCATTTTGGATATCGAACCGCATGGAAGCTATATAATTGTCCGGCAAGCCGTCATCGGTAGTGTAGTGCCGTTTCATGCGCCCATGGCTGTCCAATACAAAAATCCCGTCATGCGTGCCCACCCATAGTTGGCCTTTCGAATCCTCAACTACCGTATGCACAGGCTGCTCCGTCAGGATACAATTACGTCCGAACGTGGAAACAAAGTCATCATGCTTCAAGTCCAAGCAAGCCAATCCACTGCTCATGCAAATATAAAGCCGCCGTCCGTCTTCAGACAGGCACAAATCGTTGACCCACATGTTCGTCAAAGAATTGCCTTTCGGCTCAAACGCCTCCGGCTGTACTTTGTACTCTGTCAGTTCATGTGTCTTCAAATTATATTTCTTCAGCCCGTCACCTAAAGTGGCAATCCATAAATTATCTTCCGCATCAGCCAACAGGCGGAACACATGCACGGCCATTCCCCTACAAGTAAACGGAAGACGGTTGAATTGTCCCGTTTGTCTATCTAACCATCCGGCTCCCCCCAAATAAGAGCCTAACCACAACTTGCCATCCTTATCTTCCACGATACTGGTGATTGTGGCGGGCAGACCTCCGGTGTCAGAGGAATAATGGCTAACCGCATATGATTTCATGTCCAAAGCGTAAAGGCCATCGTTATCCGTACCGACCCATAACGTACAATCCTTTCCAGCATAAACGGACATCACACAGGCTGAGCCTATGATATCATATCGCCCGGACTTATAGCCCACATAGCTGAAGCCGCTATCCTGATGTGGTTGCATGAAAACCCCTTTCTGAAATAGCCCCAACCAAATGTTACCGTCGCGGTCTTCCAATATACTGCTTATCTTGGCGTGTTCCAAATCCACTTGTGCGTGAAAGTAATCACAGGGTTGCGGCGAACGTTCTCCAAACCGATAAACCATAGCCCCTTCTCCGTCCGTACCCAACATAACCCTCCCGTCCGACAACGGACAAAGGACAGAGACATTCAAATGGCCTGTTCCGGCTACGGGCGAGAAAGCGTCAGATGAATTGTCGAAAACAAATAATCCTTCGGAAGCCGATCCCATGAAAAGATGTCCTTCACTGTCGAAAGCCAAGCAACAACGCCCCAAGACAGATGCCTTCTCGCAAAGATAACGGCTGACTTTTCCATCTTTCCGGCAGTAGATCCCGTAATTCGTCACGGCCAACCAAACGGAGCCATCGGACGCTTCCACCATATCCTCCACATTATTGTCTCCTTCAAACATCAAAGTGTAATGCGCCTCATCCTTACCCGATGGAATCACATACATGCCGAATCCCGAAGTGCTTACCCATACATCCCCATTGCGTACTTGTAATATAGACATGACATGGCATGCCTTTAAGGTGTCTTCCTTATTTATTATAAAAGGTATAGTCCGAAACCGTCCGGTGTCCTCATCGTAAGCCTGTAACCCTTTGTCCATACCAACCAACAAATGTCCGGCTGCGTCTTCCAACATGCAGGTTACATGCTCGGAAAGCATCGAACCCGGCTTCCGCGTCTTATGAAAGGTTTGAAACTGGGAGCCGTCGTAACGGTCAAAGCCATTCCGGGTAGCTATCCAAATAAAACCATTCTTATCTTGGTATACTTGGTTCACCAAACTACTTGACAACTGTGTATCAGAAGTAAACAAACGCCCTTCTTGTCCCTTTATCTCGGAAGCGACAACCATGTAGCACAACAAAATAAAGTAGAAGGCAAACGAAACGTGCCATGTTTTTCTTGCTCGCATGTGTTCATGATATTTAAAATCGGTACGAAATTATATAAAACTTTCTAAAACACTACTCGTCTTATTGGAAATGCAATTGTATTTTGTATTATATAGTAAGATAGAAAAACGGCATCTGTCTCCTCTATGACAAACCTTGCGACATCAAGCAAAATTCATGCGACATAAATTGAAGGCTTTTGCATTCAAAACTTATACTTTTGCCTTGTCCGGATTGAGAATCAATCACGGCATAGTTTTTATTGTTTCACATATTAAATTATTCAACGACATGAAAAACAAGCATTACGTTACGTTGCTGTTTGCTACGCTGCTCAGCCCGATAGGTGCGGCAGCCGCGTCATGGACTCCGCCGACCATAACCGGCCAGGAGCTGAAAACAGGGGAAACACAGTATGCCTACAATGTCAAGGCTAACGGTTTCCTTAATGCCAACTCTACCCAAACAACCGTTGTCACGGATGCAGGGTTGCCTTTGTACATCACCTCCAGTACAAACAACACCTATCTGTTAGGTACAACAGCTGATGAAGGAGTAACCTATACCTACATCTACTATGAGGACAACCAGACTTCCAAAGCAGGAGGGGAAGCAGGCCGTACCCATCTGAATTGGAACATCGAGCCACAAGGTGATGGTACTTACTACATCCGGCCAGACAAAGCGGACGAGAACTACGGCGAAGATTATTTCCCCGACATGTGGATGGGATGGAAAAACGACGGGACTGATGTCATTTATCCCTTAATCGACGCGTACGAAGACACGTACGGGCTAGCATGGAAATTCGTCGGCGAAACGGAGTACCTTCATTTCTACAACCTAAAGTCCCTCAGCGATGCCATGGCCAAGGCACAGGATTATGGCCTTGACATCACGTCAGCCCTGAATGTCTATAATAACGCTGCCAGCACCAATGAAGATTTGGAAGCTGCCACCACAGACCTGAAAACCAAAATCCGCGAATACGAAATCGAACATGCCACTTACGACAAGCCCGTGGACTTGTCTGACCTGCTTGAAAACTACAAATTCGAGGATAACTTCGAAGCCGGCAGCAGCGATATTCTGGGTTGGACACAGGAACCGGCAAATTCATTCACCTACGGTGCCGACAATTTGAACAACACTAACACAAACTTGGGGCGTTGGGCCTTTGACGATACCGGCTTCACGGATGCCAAGATTTACCAAAGCCTGGTTGATGTGCCGAACGGCAAGTATGAATTGAAGGTGGATTACATCTGCATAGACCAGAATCCGTCTAATCCCGAATCCGACGGGAAAGACCCCGAAGACTATTCCGTGACCGGCAATACCCTGTATGCCATTACTTCTTTGGGCACCAGTTCTGTAAACCTCTCCTCCGGAAGCCGTTGGGGCTCCGCATCGACCTCCATCACATTCTTCGTCACAGACGGAAAGCTGGAAACCGGCGTGGAAATGCAGAACTCCACTGCCAACTGGTTCGTGTTAGGCAACCTCAAACTTTCCTATTATGGCAAAGATGCCATCAAGGACGAGCTACAGGTCATTGTAGATAAGGCCAAAGCCGTAAATAACGGCATGAACCAGACCTATCGGGACCGTTTGGACAAAGTAATAGCCGAAGCTGAAAATTATATCGCCAACGGTGGCAACGTGGCAGACATGACCAACAAGGCCGAAGAATTGAACGAAGCCATCAAAGCAGCCGAAGAAAACGGTATGGCATACGGCACGTTGCAACGTACCTACGAAGTAGCCGACAGCATATTGAACACCTTGGAAGGTGAAGTGAATGACGACATCATGGCCTTGAGTGACTACATGGCCGAAATCGACATCGAAACCATACTGATTGAATATCCTTACACCACAGAGGAGTTGGGAGAGATTATCTCCAAAATGGACTTACTGACCCAATCAGCCCAACACTCGCTCATCGGTGAAGGAACCAACGTGACGGAATTCATCACCAATCCATCGTTTACGGACGGCGTGAACGGATGGACTATCACCGACTTCGATGCCGAAAAACTCGGCCTCAGCAACGACTTGCTTACCATAGGAGAGGGGCAGACGGGTGAAATCAACCAAACGCTGTTGGGCATGCCGAACGGTGTATACGAATTGAGCGTGCAGGCTTTCCAACGTGCGGATTGGAACTTCGAGAAAATGGACTCCTTATGGTCCATCGGCAAAGGAGACAGCCTGATTAGCACCGTGTCTTCATACATCTTCCTGAATGACGGCGAACACAAAATAAAACATTCGTTCCAAGATGCCTTCACTGGTGATGAATTCACTGCGTCCTGGGATATCCGTCAGGGAACGAAATCCGGTGTCATGATGCCGAATACCGAAAGCGGTGCCCGGCAATACTTCGACAAGGGCTATTTCAAGAACACCGTACAAGCTTTTGTCATCGACGGTAAACTGACATTCGGCATACGAAATTATGGTGACCAATTCGCGAGGTGGGGATGCTATGACAACTTCACGCTGACTTACGTGGGCAAGGACTTGGAAAAAGTCATCGCATTGCTCGAACAATGGTTGGAAAAGGTAGAAACTTATTTGGGCGAGAAGATGAACGGAGCCATCAAAAAGCAAATGACAGAGGCGTACAACCGTGGCACGGAACTCGTAAACGACCCCGAAGCCGACTTCGACGAATGCATTGACGTAATCGCCACTCTGACCGAAGCTATCGGCAACGTAGACGAAAGCATCGAATCGTTCAAACTCCTTGCACACGCCAACGAAGTGGCCGCCAAGGACTTGGCCTACGAAGGTGTAGCCGCCACGGAATCAGGGCAACAGCTTCAAGCCCTCTATGACACGTACAGTGCCGGATACCAGAACGAATCCGACGAACTCACCCCTGAGAAAATCGACGAAATCGCCGCCCGATACCTCGAACTGGCCCGGAACGCCAAAATAGAGAAGAGCATCAAGGCAAACGACGACCTCACGCATGTCCTTGTCAACCCGAGCTTTGAAGACCAATATGGATTGGGCGAAGGCGTGAACTCCGTATACAATGCGCCATTCGGTTGGACTTTCATGATAGACAGCATCGTCTGCACGAAGGCTGAGGACATGAACGCTGCCGGGCTGAACAATTTCACAAGCCCCGACAAGAATGTGGATTGCACGGACGGAGAATATGGATTCTGCCTCCAGTCCGGCGACTTCCCCGACGTATATATGTACCAGACCGTAGAAGGCCTGCCTGCCGGTTACTACAAAGTAACAGTAGACATGGTCGTACCTAACGACAATGACGACTACCGCCTGGCCGGACAGCGCCTGTTTGTGAACAACGCAGCCATGTATTACGGTTGGGAAGATGAATACGACCTCGACCAACTTGAGAAAGGCCATCCCTACGAAGTGGAACGCACGTTCGGCGGATATGATGAAGTAGATTGCAAGAACAATGGCGACATGGGTGACAAAGGACCGCTCAACACCCTTGAAGTTGTAGTACACCTCGCTGCCAACGAACCTTTGAAATTGGGCGTACGCACCGACGGACACTGGGAATACACCTACAAGAGGACGGCTGCTCCCGAAGGTTGGAACAACTGCGGTTGGTGTAAGTTCGACAACGTACGCCTGACCTGCGTGTCACTCGACAACGGAGAGTCTATCGACGAAACCCTTGCCACAGGCAAAGTGAAGTCCCAAGAAATCTACAGCGTGGACGGCATCAAGTTACCGCGTCTGCAGAAAGGCGTAAACATCCTGCGCCAGACAATGGAAGACGGTACGACTGTGACAAAGAAAATCATCGTGAAATAATCCCATGATGAATTCTTATAGATGACAAGGGGGACAGAATATCAGTTCTGTCCCTCTTTTTCGTTTGTTTGCATCATCCATCCTATTTTTGCGAGATAATGAAAACAACATGCGACATAAAGGAACGCCAGAACACTACTTTATGGCTAACTTCGCAAACGAATCAAAACCTTCTTATTATTATCACATGAACCCTAAAATATCCATGCGCGAAAAGGTAGGCTACTCGCTCGGCGACGTGGCTGCCAATCTGGTATTCCAGATGATGATGATATTCCAGTTGAAATTCTACACCGACATCTTTGGGCTCGACGGAGCCGTGGCCGGTTCCGTATTGCTCATCGCCCGGGTGGCCGATGCTTTTATCGACCCGTTGGCCGGTATCCTATCCGACCGTACGCAGACCCGTTGGGGGAAATACAGGCCGTGGGTGCTCTGGACAGCCCTCCCCTTCTGCGTGTTCTACATGCTGGCATTCTACAATCCCAGCATCGAGGACAAGACGATGGTGGCTGTTTACGCCACGGTATCCTACGTCTTACTGATGACCATGTATTCGTTCAACAATACGCCCTACTCTTCGCTCGGCGGGGTGATGACAGGTGACATCAAGGAACGCACCAGCATCACCTCCATACGTTTCGTAGGTTCCACCATCGCCCAGTTCGTGGTACAAGGGCTGACGTTGCCCCTCGTATCCCGTTTCGGAAACGGTGACGACCGTATGGGGTGGTTCTACACCGTGAGCCTCTATGCCGCCGTGGCGTTCGTCTGCCTCGTAGTGGCCTTCTGGTCGTCGCGCGAACGCATCACTCCTCCGCCCCAGCAAGAGATGAACATACGCCGCGACGTGAGCGACCTGTTGGGCAATGTGCCTTGGCGCGCCATGTTCGTGCTGACCCTCTTCGTGTTCATCACGCTGGCCTTGTGGGGCAGTGCCATGAGCTTCTACTTCCAGAATTACGTCGACCCGTACGCCCTGAGCGCGTTCCTGTGCCGCTTAGGCTTCGACACGGATGCCAGTCAGGCCTATTCCGTAGGATTCTCCCTGTTCAACACCGTCGGGGCTATCACCCAATTCTTTGGTGTCATTCTGTTGAGTAACTTTTTGGCCAACCGCTACGGAAAGCGTTCTACGTTTATCGCATGTCTCTCATTGACGGCTTTCTTCACGGCTTTGTTCTACCTGCCAAGCGTCAGCGACATCCAAACCATCTTCCTGCTCGGAATCCTCAAAAGTTTGGCCTACGCTCCCACCGTGCCCTTGTTGTGAGCCATGATTGGCGACGTAGCCGACCATATAGAGTATGTCAACGAACGCCGGGCCACCGGTTTCTGCTTTTCCGGTGTCGTATATGCCCTGAAAACCGGGCTGGGCCTCGGCGGAGCTTTCGCAGGCCTGTTGCTTTCGGCTTTCGGATATGTGTCCGGCGCGTCTGTTGTACAGTCTGACATGGCCGTAGAGGGCATCCGTCTCGTGTCGAGCGTAGTACCTGCCATTTTGTTTGCCGCCGGTGTGACCGCCCTCTTCTATTATCCTATTACAAAAGAATTCAATGAAAAAATGCAAAACGAACTGAGCATTCGCAGGACTCACCAAAACGGTGACCCACACCGCTAATACTCTTTGTGAATCCATTACGGTTATATCCCCTCAGCAAGCCACCCTCCGGTGTAAGGACGGAACAGGCAATCCACTGGAACTAAGTTTCTGGTGGATTTTTCATATCAAAAACATGTACATCAGAAGAAAGCCATTCCGAGGCATGAAGAACCAAAGTCTTTCATCACAAGAATGTACATAATAAATTACATATCAATGATTTATAAACAAATAGAAAACACTGTTTTTTTCTCCGCAGATTGAAAAATCACTTGCAGCCGATTGAAAAATCAATCTCTTGAGATTGATTTTCCGTTCTCCTGAGATTGGGAACACGATCTTTGGAAGGGACGATTCAAGCGTTCTCTTCGAGAAGAAAGTTCAAGACAAAAAAGGTTAGAGGAAAAAGCAAGGCGGAAAAGGAGCACCGTCCTTTCCCGCCTCACGCGTTATTCTTTAACAATCTTAATATCCGATTTGTCCCCTCCAGTTCAAATACCATGAATGTATGTCGGTCAGTTGCGTTTTGATGAGCGAACGCATCTCCCCCTTCCGGTCTTCTCCCCGGCGGGCATAAATCTTTTCTGCCAGATAAGCGGGATCATTACGCCGCAGAGCCACACGCATCAGGTCGTAGAAACGCTGCCCCTCGAAGGCCAACTCCAAAGCCCCCTCGTCCATCAGCATGTCTTCTACCTTCTCTATCTGATATTGTAGCGTGTCTGCCACTCCTTCGGGCACCACGGGGAAAGCATAGTGCTCGTTGAACTCCGTCCAGCCGGAACCGCGCGAGTGCAAGCCTATGGTATTGATGTCTGTAGCTTTGGTATCCAGACATCTCACGACATAACGGTTTTCGGGGAAACTGAAACTCTGCACAAATACGCTGTCTGCCAGTGTGGGACAATAAGGAAGGATACGGGCACGCACGATGGAATCGTTTACGCCATCGGCCAAAATCTCATAAGCAAAACGGGGATAACCGGCGCGGTTCAGGGCTTCGGCCATCCGCAGGTAAGCCATAGCACGACGATAAGTGCGCACATTGGCTGATGAATACTTATAAATGGTCTGGGAGGGGCGCCAAGCATTATCGTAGTTCACCGAACTTTCCTGCACGATACTCGACAACCGCAAGTCGCCACGACCTTCCGGAAGATCCTCCGGCGCGTACGTCACTTCACTGGCCGTGGAGTAGTTGCAATATACTTGTGATTCCGACAAGTCGGTCAAAGCCACAGACGGTGACAGTTCAGGCCGATAGGCATTTTCATTAGTGGAATTGAAGATATTCCGCAATTGGCTATAATTCAAGTCCGCCATCCCAGTGGGACAGGGAATCAGCGAAATCAGTTCTGCATCTGTGGCATATCCCTCCGATGTAAGCATGCTACTATAGCTATCGCTCCAACTTTTATAATCTTTCTCATCCCGGTTCCAAGCCGAACAATTCGTGCTTAGGGCGTAAGCGGACTGTTCACCATTACGTGTGGATATGTAACGGTAATACCATTGTGCCGCTTCACGGTAACGTCCGGCCCACAGGCATAAGTCTCCCAACATGATTTTGGTCGGGACATAAACCAGACGGCTGTCTACGCTTAAACCGTTGAATAAAGGAATATTCTCATCGGCTACCGGGACAAGGTCGGCAATCAACCGCTCACAAATATCCTTCACTTCCAATTTCGGATAGTCGCGTTCCAAATCGCCCGACAGCAAAATAGGTTCGGTAACGAAAGGTACTTTGCCGTAAGCCAACACCAACTGCAAGTACGTCCATGCACGGAAAGTCTTGGCTGCGGCATATTCACGCATGAAGACTTTTTCGTTCCGGTTGTTTTTCAACGCCGTGTCGGCACGAGCGATGTAATAGTTACAGTTGTTGATGACGGCGTAATAGTCGCGAGGTTGGTTGTACACATTGGCACTGTCGTCCAATTCGAACAAGGCGATATTGCGAAGGTCGGCCGAAGTGTATTCGTTGACATCCACCAAATCGCCACGAACTTCACCCAACAAGACCGAACGGTCGGCAATGGCCTGCATCTTCTGCAAGATTCCCATCATGGAATATACCGTATCCGTGGGATTATTCAGATGGTCGCCGTCGGCAAAGATGATATGGTCGGACTCCTGCTCAAAGAAATCCTGGCATCCCGTAAGGGAGACGGACGATACGGCTGCAGCCACCACGCCCCAACCCATTAATCTGCATATATTTGTTTTCATCGTCATGATACTTTTAAGATTAAAGATTGATTTTAATTCCTACCATGAAGTTGCGGCTTTGCGGCAAGCTTCCGGCATCAATACCCTGTCCCAGGACGGCAGACAACGCCGTACCCTCGGGGTCGGAACCCAAATAACGGGTTAAAGTAACCACGTTATTGGCCTGTACCCAGAACTGCAATCCCTGCAAAAACGTGGAAGAGACAGGCAGGTCATAACTCAACGTCACAGTTTTCAGCCGCAAATAGCTTCCGTCTTCAATCCAGCGGTCGCTGAAACGGCTGTTGCCCATCGGATCCTGGAACGAGAGCCGGGGAATGTCGGTCTGCTGCCCTTCCATCTGCCAGCGACGGGCAAGTGCCGTGGTCTGGTTCATGAAACGGCTTCCCGATTCAAGTTGCTGACGCGTATAATTGTAGATGTCGTTGCCCAAAGAATAGTTGAAACGCACGTCCAACCGCAAACGCCGGTATTGTACAGAGGTGAAGATATTACCATAAATATCCGGATTGGGGTCGCCAATCACCATGCGGTCGGCCTCTGTGATAAAATGGTCACCATCCAAGTCTGCAAAGTGCATGTCTCCAGCCTCGAATGCAGTCCGATCCACCCCGTTGTCATCGTGGATGTACAAACCTGCGGCTTGGGCTTCCGCGCTCGTGGAAAATACACCCTGTGCCTTATAGCCGTAAAACAAATTGGCCGGCCGGCCTATCTCCGTACGCACAGTGGCCCCGAGTATCTCCGTGTCCATATACCGTTGTCCATCGGGTAAAGCGGTGACCTTGTTCTTGTAATGCCCTACGCTGGCACCGACTTGCCATTGCCATGACGGTGACGCCCACACCACTCCCGTGGCTTCCACGTCGAAACCGCGATTCTCCAGCTTTCCGCCGTTGCCCCAAGTCTTATCCAATCCACTCAGGTAAGACATCTCTTGCCACATCAGCAAATGGTCGGTGGCACTGCGGAAATAATTGAAACGTACGCCCAAGCGGTTGTTCAGCAAATTGGCATCTACACCGATATTGATCCTACGCGTCCTCTCCCATTGGATTTTCTCATTGCCGATGCCGGCAATCGTCAACCCGGAAGCCAATCCCATATAGTCCGAACTGGCAAAATACGAACGTGTGGCATAGTAAGGCAAATCATCATTTCCACTCACATCCACTCCGGCTGAAAGACGAAGATAGTTGAGAAAGCCCAGCCCTGCCATCCAAGACTCGTTTGTAGCAACCCATGAAGCCTGGAAACCCGGGAAGATTCCCCACTTCACCCCACACATCTTCACGCCTTGGTCCGTGTCGCGTCCGAAACGGGAAGAACTTTCGGCTGCCATCGTAGCCTGCAAATAATAGCGTCCTTTGAAATTATAATCGGCTTGGACATAGTAGGCCAGGGAATTCCATTGATCGTTCGTCCCTCCGGTAGCGGCATCCAGCAAGGAAGAAGAAATAAATGGCGTCTTGTCATTTCCCGTATTGTAACCAACCTGGGTATTTAACTGGTAACTGTCCCATTGCATGCGGAAGCCACCACGTAGGGCAATGGCATGTGCAGCATACCGTTGATCCCACTCCAAACGAGTGTCGCTCATGATAGAATTCTGCTTGGAGAACAACGAGCGTGCCTCATTCTGGCGGAAGGCCCCGAGGCTCGACACATAGTAGTCGGGTACGCCATTCAAGGGGATATAATACTTCTCGTTCGTGTTCGTCAGCACATAGCTGAAATGCTCGCTGAGCGACAGATGATCGTTGAACTTAAACTTGGGTTTGATAGAAAGGCTCAGCATGGAGTTCTCGAAATGGTTTTTGTTCTGCGCCTCGCCATATTCTAAAATGGCCAACGGATTACCTAACTTCCAGTTATAATTGCTATATCCGGCCAATGCCTCGTCCAAATATGTCTCGTCTGTCACATCCAAATGGTTTTCGTAGATTTTTCCTCCGGAAAAAGTATAAGGACTCAGCATCGGTGCCTTGGCATACGCCAAGAAAGACGGAGACGTGGGCGTTCCTTCTTCATAACTCGAGGGTGCCGCATCGTCACGCAAATTGCGGGTAATATTGGTAAACGCCGCATCAAAACGTACGTCCAGCTTGCTACCTAACGCTATATCGGAATTAAACCTGATGTTCAGACGGTCCATATCATTTTGTTCCAATGTGGATTGAGCTCCCGTATATCCCAATGACAGGTTGTATTGTGCCACTTCATCTCCACCTTCCACATTGATACCGTAATTCTGCATGAAAGCCTCCCGGTAGACCTTTTCTTTCCAATCTGTGTTTTTGTTGTATTTCTCCGCATAATAGTTTGAAGGAGAATCGTCCAAAAAGTTAAAGTCGCGAATGGTCGTATTGGTAGTCTTGAGCATTTCGCTGGCATAAGTCCGGTATTGGGAAGCGTTCATCATGTCATAATAACGTGGCTCCAACGTAACGCCGGCCGACAAAGAGGCCGTGATACGTGTGGCCATGCTTTTACTGCGCCGGGTATCTATAAGAATGATCCCGTTGGCACCTTTGGCCCCGTAAAGGGCTGTCCCGTTACGCAACACCGTCACCCGGTCGATGTCCGCCGGATTGATATTAGTCAGGATGTTGTTGTAGAACCCATCGTGAAGCATCTCCCTACCATATTGTTGATCCAAAGGCACTCCGTCTATCACGATAAGCGGCTGCGCATTGGCATTAATGGAATTCAGGCCACTCATCATCATTACGCCTCCGATACCGGGTGTACCGTTACGCATCACGGTGTGTACGCTTGCTCCCAGTTCACGCTGTACGTCTTCCTCTACCGACAGAGACGGAGAATAGTTGAATCCGTCGGCTACACGCGTATTCAGGATATCGGTTTTCTTACCGTACAACGGTGCCACGGTCTGAGGATATAAAAAGATGAGCGGCTGCTCTTCCGTAGAGCGCAAACCCACTTCCACCAGATGGTCGTCCGGAGAAGAAACATCGATGGAAGAAGCAAAAACGGGGAGGTCCAGTTTAAAAGTCCCGTCTTCTTCCGTCAACGTACTGTAACCGCTGATGCCATGTGTACTGACCATGGCTCCTCCTTTGGGCTTCTTGTCCGTCCCGCTCAACACCTTCCCACGTATGGTACGTGTCTTCACGTTCTTCCATACACGGCTGACATTTTCTTTCTTCACACTATCTCCAACCTCGACAGTATCTTTTTCCTGTGCTTTCGAAACCACGCAACACAACATCATGGCCGAAATGCAATATACTTTATATTTCATGTCTATCATGGTCTTATATTATTCGTTAGAATCATTGTTGTCATTTTCATGCGGCTTGAATATGATACAATCCAAACGCAGGATACGCGTGTATTTGGAAGTCGAACGGTCGCTTTCCACCGTGAGGCGGACTTGAGGTTCGCTCAATCCATAACTACATGTAGGTATTTTGTAATCGCTGGCTACGAGAATAGTATCTACGACGTTAGGAACTGTCTCATACGAATAGGTACCGCTAATCGGATTTTTCATTTTGATATCGTTCACTTGCCTGCCATCCTGGTCGTTGTATTTCAACGAAAACTTGACTTTCAGCGGCAGCGTGTCCGTAGCCAACGTGTCGGCAGCTATCGCGGGGGCAAAAACGGCATAAATGTCATAACCGATGTTAGACAGCACATTGGGTATCGTATATCGTATCAACGGCGTCACAGCGGTATTGCGCGGTTCCACCTGCACAAAAGCATTGCCTGACACTTGTCCGTACAACGGATTTCCTGCCGGAACGGCACAAGTGATAACCGGTTCCTTACATTTGGCCACACTGTCCCTATAGTAAGCATTCTCCGCTTCAATCTTTATTTCCTGAAAGAATGTCGTACGTTTGTCTATCACCCAATCATCCGCTATAAACACCTTTCCATTGCTGCACGTGACATCACGGGCCTCAGCGAAGACCCCGCCTTGATCGAAAGGACGCAAGCATTTATAGTATCTGTAATTGGCCTCATTCCAGTTGGTCGATACGACAGAATCGTTCAGCGAAGGTTGGATGTTCATATTGAATATCGTACCTTGTATGATAGCCTTGTGCGTCATCAAGTTTTCCATGGAGTCACGCTTTGCGGTAGTATTGTCGTAGTTGAAATAAGCCTTGTATTCCTCATAAAGGCTCTTCCATTGCCGGTCCGTAGGCACTACCATCCAATAGGCACTGTCTTCACGGTTGATGTATCCCAATTCGTCGAACATGACGTTCTTCAGGTTCATCACGGAATCCAGATAGACCGTCTTCCCGTCTACAATCTCCCCCGGGACGCTACGGGAGGGATCGAACTCATACACGTTATACCGGCTGAAGAAAGACGCGATACTGTCCAACTCGGCATCCGTGCTGAAGTATTCGGACACGTTGGCAAAATATGGGAGCCGGCCATCTACGGTAAACAACACACCATTGCGATAAAGTTCGTTGGAAGTCAGGCACTTCACCCCATTCACTGTGCCATCCGCCAAATAACTGTATTTGCCGTTCAACATCATCATCTGCACTGAATCTCCTGACGGGATGGCAGCATAATTATACATCGCCATGTGGTTTTGCAAGAATTGTTTAATGACAGTGTTGTCGTTATTCTTTATCCGGTTGTTCTTTTGGGTATTGTAAACCTCTGTCAGGCTGTCCACAGCTGCCTCCGTGAGATAGTCGTTAGTGGGAGCGAAAAGGGTAAACATCCGGTCACCGCCGAAATAATATTCATATCCCACATTTTCCACCAAACGTGCAAAATTGGACAGCTCTGGGCGTTCTTGTAACGCCTGCCACAAGGACTCTTCACTGGCCATAGGTTTACCCTGCCCGTAATGTTCATCCCATTCGTCACTGCACGAAGCCACGAACGGCAGCAATGCCGCCCAAGCATATTTTATAATTGTCTTTTTCATAATTCGTCGTTTATTCATCTTACAAATCATCCTCTTGCTCTCCGTCATCCGTCACGCCATATACGCTCTTGGGCACCAGTTCCAGATAATCGAGCATGAACTCCGTGCTGCCGTTGTCCGAAACGTTGCGGATACGCAAGAAATGGTCTTTATCAGGATTGATATGTACCGTACAAAGCACAATGCGATAAGTATCCGCACAATTTGCGAATATGTCGTGACGATCTCCCAATAAATGATACCCTCCGGCAGCACCTCGGTAATAGCCCTTGTTTTTCAACGCTTTCCGTTCTTCCTGTTTTTCAGATGAAGACATGGCAGATGTGTAATCGCTGCGGAACGCCGTACCCAAAATGGTAGGGTCGGCAAGGTTTTTGGTCATATCCAAAGGTATGCCTTGCGGCACATCGTCGAAATAGATTTGGCCAATGCCACGCGTCGGCTCGCAAGTGAACCCCAAACGTATTTGCCAATCGCCCTCGAACGGGACTGGTGGTATCTTAAACGTGAAATCATAGTCACCGAACAAGTTCATTTCGTCTCCCTCATAACAGTAGTACCCTAAACGCGGACGGCGGTAAATAAAATATCCCGCACTCTTCACATTCTTCAAATACCCGTTGGGGAAATAGTAATTACGCCCGTACTTGGCTGTCTCGTCAAAAGGAGGATCGTTGTATCTCGGGTCGCCGTTCTGCCGGATATCATTCGTCATCAACTCTGGAAAAATCGTGGAGAAATCCATCCGGATACGGCAGTTTTGCACGATGTCACGGGTGTCGGTACTAAAGGCCACGATGTCGTTGACATAGAAATACCGCCCGTTCAGTCCCTCTTGCTCATATTCCGGTTCTATCGTGCGGCTGACCATGGAACCGTGGATGCTGTAATTGTCGTCATAACGCCGGTTCAGGTAGATTTCCAAACGTTGGTCGCCCGACATGTTCGTATATTTCCATACCGTAAGCTTTTCCACCTTCATCATCGTACGGGGCAGCATCGTCTCATACCAGTCTTCCGGATTCATCAAAGTGGTCTCTATGCCGATGTCGTTCAATGGGGTCAGGTAATTCCACCCCTTCACGTCACGGTCGAGGATATGGTAAGCCATAAAACGGTTCAACGGGTTTTTGCGGTGTTCCAACCGCTCAAAGCTATGGTATTCGGCATTTTTATCTTCCGGATAAACCGCATCATATATCTCACACGCCTTATCGTAAAGCCCCTTGATGTCACCGGGCACGATTCCGTATTTCCTCGACAATACCGAGTCCGGAACGACGAACAACGTAAACCCGTAACGTTTCTCATCAGGAACGGTAGCCGTCTCTTGGTTGATATGGGAAGTGTAGTAATAACGTTCATACAAATCCGGATTCCACGAATCGTCACGATAGGCGTTGAGGGAATCTAATAATCCCGTGGCCTTCAAAGCTGCATAGAACGTCGTAATCTTATCGTTTTGCTCCAACACCTTCGGCAACATCCGGTTGGAGTTTTCCAACACTTCCGTTACGGGTTGCATGATTCCGTTCTCTACCGAGTCGTCTTGAAGTTCGAAAATGACATGGGCAGTCTTGTTGACCATAACCACGGCGTTCCCGTTTTCATCATTGCCATGCCCTATCTCTAAATAACGGCGGTTCATGTTGGTCGTCGGCAACACCCCGTCGTTCATCTCAGAAGTGGAATACATGTTTTCCACCAAATGCGTACGGACAATCGTATCGCAATCCGCGTCCGTCAAATCGTCGAGCGACCTCAACCCTTTTCCTTTGATGTAATCTTGCAAGGCTGCATTGGTCGGAGCGAAACACGTATAAGAACCGTAGGAAGAAAGCATGTCCATCATCCCGGCACGGTTGACCAATGTGGCAAAATCGCTGAACTGTTCGGTCTTTAGCAGGTAGTCGCTCATCATCTGCCCTTTAAAGGTATAGTAATTCATCTCATCCGGTTCATCGGAACATCCTATGAAACCGAACAGGGCCAACAAGGCAGCCAAGCCTCCCCAATATTTAAATACTGACCTTTTCATAATCATCATTTTTTTGTGTTTATACTGTCTTTATTCGTACGAACTACTTTCCCCGCTTGCAAAAGCAGGATTCTGTTCTAAATATAGATTGACTTTCAGTTCGTCCTCGTTATAAGGCCAATAAATGGCCTCCATCCTCGAAAGCTTACTTTGCACAGCAGAGCCGTTCGTCGTATACTTGCGCTTCACCTGTTCCACCAAATAGTCCGTATTGCCCTCACGACGTGCACGACGCACCAAGTCGAACCACCTTTTCCCCTCGAACATGAGTTCCCGTTGGCGTTCGGCCATCACGAGGTTATTCATCGTACTTTTCGTCGTATATAATGTGCTGTCCAGAACTGCCACCTTGTTCTTGTCGCAATTGGAACGAAGGTTTACTGCATTGACCAACTTGAAAGCCTCGGAAAGCTTCGGGTCTTTCCCGTTTTCCCTGTCTACGGCAAGTTGTACCAACGCTTCGGCTTTCATCAGCATGATGTCCGTCAGACGGTAAACGATCCAGTTGGCCGAACAATAACTCGCCCTATAAGCCGTACCGTAGGACACGGACAATTCATCGGATGTGGAAGCAGACAAGTCAATCGTGGCACTGTTTGTAACATACTTGTTAATCTTGAAATCCGTAGAAGTGGAACGCTGTAAGCTTTCATAATAACGTGTATCATACATGTTATTATAAATCTGGTAAGAACGGTCCGGAATATCCGTTGCGATGAAATCGGCAGGACGGAAAAAGCCGGGAAAGGTTTCTTCATTGCCATAACCATGACTCACCGCCTCGTTGGAAAGCATATTGTCATTATCCATGTAAGTCAATTCGAAAATGCTCTCACTGCTGTTGCCGTCCACAAACAATTGGGTATAAGCACTGCCATACATGGTATTGGTACTGTTCGCATCACTAATCAAAGGATACCCTTCCACCAATTTGTCAACCACACCGGTCACAAGGCCGCCATACTCCCGGTACTTTTCATTATACTCTTGCAACTTGGCATTGATGACCGTATCGGCATACCAAATGCACTTTTCATAATCCTGCTTCCATAAATACATCTCACAAAGCATGGCGTGGATGGCATCCTGCGTGATTCTTCCTGTCTGGTATAAAGGACTTGTTTCCGGATAGACCTTCACTGCGTCATTTTGAACCGACTCGAGGTCTTTTATCAACGCGTCCAGAATATCATCGAACTTGCTAGCCGGCAAAGCCAACTGTTGGTTGTCGTCCACGTATGCTTCCGTCGTATAGGGAACATCCCTGAAAGCACGAATCAGGTAGAAATAGCACAAGTCACGCAACGCCGAAGCTTCCGCTACCGTGGCCTTCAAGGCACTCGGGGTATAATCCGGGGACTTTTCTGCCACCTGGGGAGCATATTTTATAATCAAGTTACAACTGTTGATTACGCTATAAAACTTCTCCCATTTCGTGTAGGAATTGTTCGCCCGCAAGTTTTCCTCAAAGATATTGGACAAATCGACATTCGTATTCACGTTGTTGCCCGCCACGATATTGTCCGAACGCACTTCGCCCCAAACCATAAGACGGTACACGAAGTCGCCACTTTGCATCGTAGAGTAACAGCCGCTTATCATATTGTCCACATCGCTTTTCTCGTCCCAGAAATTCTCCAGCACGATATCATTCAAAGGCTTGATGTCCAAAAAATCCCCACAACCGGTAAATGAACATGCGGCTAACGCTGCCGACATTAAGATTGAATATGATTTCATTTTTTCTTCGCTTTTGATTATTATTTAGAAATCGACGGTCACGCCCAAGGTAAACGACTTCGCACGCGGTGTCTGCCCACTGTCTTGTGCCACTCCGTAACTTCCATAATTGATTTCAGGATCCACACCCTTGTATTTCGTCAATACGAACAGGTTGTTCGCGCTCACGTAACAGCGCAAGCCTTTAAGCCGCAACGCCCTTGCCACCTTGCTACTGAACGAATAAGACAGTTGCAAATAATTGAGCCGCAGGAACGAACCGTCTTCCACAAACCTGTCGCTGACCAACGTGTTGTAATTGGATACGGCACCGTTGCTCAATGTCCCGTACATGGCTCGCGGAATCGGAGTCACATCGCCCTCCTTGCGCCAACGGTAATTCACGGCCTGGCTTTGATTGTTGTTCGTAATCATGGATTCGGCATCCAAACGGGCCAGGTTCAGAATCTTATTGCCTACACGGTAATTGAACTGGGCATTCAGCCTCCAACGGTCGTAATTCAACGTAAAGCCGAATCCTCCCGTGAGCTTGGGTAATGAAGAGCCGAGGTAGACGATATCCAATTCATTGATGTTCCCGTCATGGTTGATGTCTTCGTAAATGGCATCACCGCCCTTGAAATCATAATCCTTCGATTCGTTTTCAGCATTCGAGAAACAGTATTTCACCCGTTTGGGTTCCCCTTTGCTGTCGCGGATGATTTCCCCGTTGGCATTCAAAACCACCGGAGCCGTCTTTCCGTCTGCCAGGAACTGTTCTTGTTCGGCCACCCCCATGTCCGCAAAAGTCTCATAATGATATTGATATACACCTTTATAACGGAAACCGTAAATTGCCCCGAAAGGATTATTCAATTGCACGCGCTGCAACACGTTACGGTTTTCTTGTGTAAACTTGGTGTTCAACATATTCAGCACGGTAGCGTCCATTTCAAGAATCTCATTCTTGTTGTTTCCGAATGCCACATTGAAATCGGCAGAAAACTTACCGGCCTTGATAATCCTGTTCGTCGTTATATTGAATTCCCAACCCAAATTCCGCATTTTACCAACATTCCTATAAGCCAATTTGGAGAATCCCGTACTCGAAGGTATGGAGACATCCCTCATCAACATGTCGTCCGTGGTCGAATGATACCATTCCAAAGTCAGTTTCAAACGGTCGTCCAAAAATCCCAAATCCATACCCACATCATACGTGGATTTGGTCTCCCAACGAAGGTCCGTAAGACGCATGTTCGACTGGTTCATGGCATTCATGTCGATATAAGCCGAACCGGTACCGAACTTGCTTTCATAAAGATAATCCTCCGTAGGTTGGTTGCCCACCCTGCCCCAACTAGGACGTATGGAAAGCATGGACAGCCATTTACGGCTCCACTCCATCCAAGATTCGTCAATGATGTTCCAACGTGCGGAAACGGCAGGGAAAACACCCCAACGTTGATCCGGACCGAATTTCGTACTTCCGTCGGCTCGCACGGAGAAATCCAACGAATAACGGCTCTTGTACGAATAGTGCATGGAAAACGTGTAGTAAATGGAACGCCATTGTTTATAACTGGTAGACATACCCTTAATCATGCCGCCCGCGTCAGGACTTTCTATTCCTCCGGAAGGAAGCCCGCGAGATTCCGTGTACTGTTGGTTGTTGTTGCCGGATATGAGGTTGAAGCGCGCCATGGCCATCATAGAATGGTCTTTATTCTTGAAAGCCGGAATGAGCGTCAACGTCTGTTTGGTATCAATGGCCACATTCTTCGAGCTTCCGGTATATCCCATGTTGACATCCCCGTTCCAACTGATGGTTTTCAGTTCTTGCGGATAGAACTTGTCGATATACTCATTGAAAACATTCATGTTCACCCGTCCGTTCCATCTTAGCTGCCATTCATCTTCTGTGGTTCCCAACAGGTTGTATTGGATTTCCAGTTCCGGGGTAATGTCGTAAGTCTTGTCACCGAACTTTGCCAAGTGCGCACTGGCCACAGGATTTACCAGGTCTTTCTGATTCCCGTTGAATACGGAAGAGGCAGACTG
>ENA-ORUQ01000358-ORUQ01000358.1-human-gut-metagenome-genome-assembly--contig:-NODE-358-length-54072-cov-2.837755_pt1 | contig 54072 bp, 75 predicted proteins | sample MGYA00242081_ERZ509211 | MGnify/ENA primary metagenome ERZ509211 (study PRJEB26280, sample SAMEA2338785) | human gut metagenome | biome: human gut; feature: human-associated habitat; material: faeces...
CTCTTTCTTTTCGCCATTTTTACAGCTCCTATTATGAATAACGATAGCTTTTGAAAGGAGAAAAAGGAGCATGGACGAAATGAGAATAGTATCGAAATTCACAAGAGGAATTATTTCCAAAGCGTTGAAGATGGTGGTATGTAAGAAATCTGGATATAACGTGGATATTCAGGTGAATGAAATTACCACCACGATCAACGATGGAAAGACACATCTTCATGTGGATGTTGATGCAGAACTTGAAAGAGACGAGCTTATTAAAATTCTGAAAAGTATCGGTTTGAACTAACCGAGAGGGGCGTGAGCAGCGCCTCTTTTCTTTTTCTTCGCAAGATTTACAAAGGCTATTATGAGAGAAAGAATAGCTCAATGGTAGAGCACCAGTCAATAACCGTACTGGAGACGGAGGTCCGAATCCTCACTATTTCTCTTTTATTTTTGCTGAAAAATGAAAGGAGAATTGGTAAATGAATGTCTATTGAAGAATTATCACTGATGCTTTATGACACGTTTCAAATGGATGTGTGGTTTCCGTCATACTCTATTTTGAACAAAGAATTTGAAAGGTCCAGTTACTCAGTTTGGGCTATTGACGAATTGGTAGAGTATGTTACTAAGAGATTAGCCCCAAGGAAAGAAAGTTCTATTAGTGACATCGTTCAGATTACTACTGAATTTCAGAAGAAGATGACTGAGTATTCGCAGATCAACCCAAATAATAATTTAATGTTTTCTGTCGCACAAGATATTTTAACTGATGTCCTGGAAATATTGCGTGCTATAGAATGAAAGGAGACGCAATGAAGAAAGTGAACACAAGAAAATTAAAGAAATTTTCACCAACTGTTTTATCATGTGCTGGTGCTGCTGGCGTGGTTGGAACGTCTGTGCTTGCTGTAAAAGCAACACCAAAAGCTCTTAGAAAAATCAGAGCAGATAGTAGAAATGCTCATAATGATCCAGATGCCTATACAAAACTGGAAGCGATCCAGTCTGCGTGGATTTATTATATTCCATCTGTAGTTATGGGAGCAGCAACTATGATTTGTATATTTGGTGCCAACATTTTAAATAAACACCAGCAGGCAGCAATCACAAGTGCCTATGCATTACTCAATGATGCTTACCAGGATTATAAGGATAAGCTGAAAGAACTGTATGGAGAAGATGCTCACAGAAAAATCATGGAGGCTATTGCGGTGGAAAAAGCTGACGATATGTATATTGCATCCACAGGACTTCTTGGCGGAAGCTCACTTGATTTTGCTGAACATGATCCAGAAGATAATCGATTGTTTTATGATTCATTCTCAAAACGATATTTTGAGAGTTCTATCAACAGAGTTATTCAGGCTGAATACTATTTGAATCGTGACTTTGCAATCGGTGGGTATCGATCAGTAAATGATTTTTATGAATTCCTAGGTATAGAACCTATATCTGGTGGCGATGAAATTGGCTGGAATATTAGCTCTGGCTTATCATGGATTGATTTTGATCATTACAAAACAGTTCTGGAGGATGGTCTTGAAGTTTGTGTTATTGATATGGACTGGTTGCCAGAAGTAATGGAGGAGTAATCATTCGCAAAAAATACAACTGCTATTATGAAAGGAGAGTGACGACATGAACAGTAAAATGATTAAGGCTATTGGAATGGCAGCAACAATAATCGGCATTGGAGTAAATCTTTTAACCGATTGGGTTGATGAACAGAAAATGGATGAAAAAATTGAGGCTAAGGTGAACGAAGCACTTGCCAAGAAAGAAGAAACGGAGGAGTCCTGATACGGACTCTTTTCGTTTTTCTTTTGGGTAAAGTATGGAGTCACCAACCGATAGAGCCATTTATATCATCCAATATTGCCTTGATAAATTGCTGAAAGAATTAACTTATCAATACGGATATAGCTTAGAGCAGGAGAGCTATTCGAGATGGGCGGCAAGAGAATTGTTGGACCGTCTTAGAAAAAATCCGATAACACCGCCATTACCGATTATCGAGGAATTTCGAGATCAAATGGATGAATATTCAAAAATTAATCCAGATACAAGTCTTGTTTTCAATAGTGGAAAAGATTTAGCTGAATGGATTATTAACCTGTTAATTGCGTAGTTACATAATAAAAATTTATATTTCTGAAAGGGGAAACAAAAATGAACGAAAACAGAAAAAGCACAAGATTAGAAACTCTGGCAGTAGCACAGCTTATTCGCAGAATGCTGAATAATGAGGCCACACTCGAAGAACTGGGACGAGCAACGTCATATATGGTGACAGCATCTGAATATGATGCAGCAATGGTTAAACTCGACGAGGTTGCTGAGAGAGCTGGGATTAAAGAGCTTGCAAAGAAATATTCAACATCCAATGACGCATCGAGACAATCTGGTCGGTATCCATGGAAAAGTGCAAACGAAATGTTTAAAGAGTTGCTTAATATGACATTTGGTCTGCCGAACCTAGGGCTTGATTTAGCAACTATAAAAGTTGGAGACAAGATTGCAGTTGATTTAAAAGACATTGGAAAATTTGACGCAACAGCCCATGAAGTTACGGACGAAAGCGTTCTTTTTATTTTTGACGACTATATCACCGAAAGACCTATGAACGAAAGTAACACTAACGCCGGTGGCTATGAAAACTCTGATCTGAAAAAGTGGATTGAACATGAACTGCTTAGTAAATTTCCAGTGGAGTTAAAAGCAAGACTCACAGAACTGACAATTCCTACAGTTGGACAGGTTGTTGGTTGGGATGACGAATGGGATAAAGAGCATTTCGAGGCTGATGGTGACGAACAGCTTCCTCTGATGAAACTGAGAAAGAACAGAGTGGCATACCTCAATAACGAATGCAAATGGGGATGGCTTCGTAATGCAGTGAAGAAAGAGTATTCTTCGGCTTCCTTTGCCTTTGTGACCAACTTCGGTTATGCGAATTACGACTTCGCTTCGACCTCTTATGGGGTTCGTCCGGAATTCCGATTGGTTAAATAAATTGCCGCCCCTTGTGGGCGGTTTATTAAATTATGGAGGAAACTGAGAAATGCAGAAACCCAATTTAACAAAAGTTTTCAATAGTATAAAAATTGCCACAGTGAAGCACAGTCCTGAAATTTTAATGGGTATCGGAATTACCGGAATGGTAACAACAACTGTAATGGCGGTAAAAGCTACACCGAAAGCACTGGAATTAATTGAATCCGAAAAAAGACGATTGAATCGTGAACTTCTGGAAGAAGCGAAAAAATCTGGTTGTGAAGAATGTAATCAGATTACACGTTTGGAACCGGTAGATCTTATTAAAGTTACATGGAAATGTTATATTCCTGCCGGAATCACTTGTATGGTGTCTATAGCTTGCCTCATCGGAGCTAGGTCAGTAAATGCCAGACGAAATGCGGCATTAGCTACAGCTTACACTTTATCAGAATCGACGCTCAGAGATTATCAGAAAAAAGTGATTGAAACTATCGGTGAAAAGAAAGAACAGACGGTTAGAGATGCTGTCGCTAAGGAGCATATTGAGAGAGATCCGGTAGAGAACAAAGAGGTTATACTTTCAGGACGAGGAAATACACTGTGTTACGATTCTATATCCGGAAGATACTTCAGATCCGATATGGATGCGATTAAAAAAGCAGAGAATGAGTTGGATGCCAGACTGAGAAATGAAATGTATATTTCGCTCAATGAATTTTATTATGAGATCGGACTGGAGCCGCTTAGAGTGATTGGTGATGAGCTTGGCTGGAATATTGATAAAGGATATTTAGATCTTGACTTCAGTTCTCAGATTGCTACGGACGGTACACCCTGCCTGGTAATCGAGTACAATCCGGCACCTAGATATGATTATCGAAACTTGATGTGATTCGCAAAATTTACAAGTTATATTATGGAAACGAAAACCTATTTCAACAAACTGAAAGGAGAAACAAATCATGGAAAACAACAATGAAATCATGAACAACAGCGAAGAGGTTATGGAAACAGCAACAGAGGAAATCGTTAAAGCGACTTCTACCAATAACAGTTTCAGTACAGCTACTAAAATTGGATTGGCTATGCTTGCAGGAGGTTTGATCTGCAAATTTGTAGTTGAACCAGGTGTAGCAAAACTGAAAAAAATGGCAGATGAACGCGTAGCGAAGAAAAGTGTTTCCAATCCAGACAAGGTTGTGGATGCTGATTTCACAGAAGTTACTGAGGAAGAAGATCCAATTTAAAGATTGAAGGTAGTTTTAGGAAGATGGAGTCTTAGAGAAATCTAGGGCTCTTTCTTTTTGCTTTTATATGGGAGGTGTCCTATGAATCAGTATATGTATGATGGTCCAGTTATGGAATTTGGAACTTGCGTTACCAGTCGATGGCGTGGATCTACATATGCAGTATCTGAAAAGAAAGCCAGAAGCAATTTGGCTTATCAGTTTAAGAAAAATAATAATCGTATTTCGGGAGCAAGGATTACTCTCCCAGGAAAGGTAAAAATGGTGAATGGTTATGAATATTGATTTGGATGCGGTAATCGGTTTGGCTGGTGTAGCAGTTGGCTTATTTGGGATTGGCTATGCAATCGGAGCTAACAAGAAGTTGAAAGACGTCAGTGAAGTTGTAGGGAAGTCTGTAGATTCCATGATTGCAGATGGAAAAGTCGATATTCCTAAAGATCTCATCAATGAAACAATAAAAGAGCAGGTATCAGAGAAAGTAGATGCTGAGGTACAGCGTAAAGTAAAAGAGGCATGTGACAACATCGTATTTGATGTAAAAACTTCTATGTACAATAAAATCAGTGATGCTGCTGAAAAGGCTGTTAGTTCTACTTATCAGTCTATGGAAGTTGAAGCAAAAGAGAGAATTCGAAAAGAGCTTCGTAATATTGATATTTCTGCATTGAAGAGAGAAGTGAAAGCAGAGGCAAAGGACGCTGTTGCTGAAAAATTGCAGGCATCTATGGATGATATTCTGGAATCTTACAATTCAAATCTTGCAAATGTGCAGAATATTTACAGCTCTATTGCTAAATCCATGAGTGCAAGAGCGTAGGAGGATATGTATGGCACAGCATGACAGATATGATAATGATATTTTAAAAGCTTTACAGAAGATCGCCAATAGTCTTTCTGGCATTGAGCGATATCTCAAGAGCAAGGCTGAAGAATCGAAAAACGATGATAAAGAGGTGAACAACGATGGAAGAGTATAAATCTAATTCTCATAAATCAAGAGAACGAAAAAGCGAGCCGGTAACAGAAAAGAAAGTGGAGAAGATTATTTCAGGATCTGCTAAATCGAAGAAAAAATCGGGACTTCAGAAGATTACGAACGTGTTTGTTCCGGAAGATGTGGACGATGTTAAAAGTTATATTTTCGAGGACATTGTTGTTCCGGCAGTAAAAGATATTATTCTTGATGCCGTAAGAGCATTTTTGGGAGTGAACGGAAACTCTCGTGGAAAATCATCTTCTGCATCTAAGATTTCTTATCGAAAATATTACGATGATCGTGAAAGAAGAGATAGAGAGAGCAGTAATCGAACACGAACCGGTTATGAATATGATGATATTATTCTGGACAATCGTGGAGAAGCAGAGGATGTCTTGTCTCGTATGGATGAACTTATTGATACATACGGAGTGGTCAGCGTGGCAGATTTCTACGATCTTGTTGGGATTACTGGAAATTATACGGACAATAAATATGGCTGGTCGGATATCCGGAATGCTTCTGTTGTGAGAGTAAGAGAAGGGTACATGATTAAATTGCCGAAAGCATTGCCATTAAATTAAAGAGGAGGGACAAGGATGACCGAGTTAATTTTACAGCCACAGCAGTATGAATCAGGCGATGCAATGGTATCACATCCGGACCACTATCAATCCGAGAGTGGATTGGAAGTAATTGATGTCATTGAGGCGTTCACTTCTGAATTAAGCGGTATTGAAGCTACCGATACTGGAAATATCCTGAAGTATGCTTGTCGTTGGAAGAAAAAGAATGGTGTACAGGATTTGAAAAAAATCATGTGGTACACACAGCATTTGATTAATTATCTTGAAAGAAGAGGAGAAAAATAGAATGAACAAAAACGAAATTGTAAAGAAGGTATCATCTACCTTTGGAAAAGTGACCGTTAAGCTGAAAAAGCATAGTCCTGAAATTTTAGTTGTAGCAGGTGTTGTTGGTACTGTGGCCAGCACAGTTATTGCCTGCAAAGCGACAACTAAGCTTAGCTCTGTCCTGGCAGAATCTAAGGATAATATTGATACCATTCACAAATGTATGGATGATGAATCTGTAGCAGACAGATATTCAAAAGAAGATGCGAAAAAAGATCTGACTATCGTGTATGTACAGGCAGGAGTCAAAGTAGCGAAATTATATGCACCGGCAGCCATTCTTGGAGTTGTTTCTATTACAAGTATTGTGGCTTCTCATAATATTCTTCGTAAGAGAAACGTTGCCATTGCAGCAGCTTATGCAACTGTTGACAAATCTTTCAAAGAATATAGAAGCCGAGTTGTAGAAAGATTCGGTGCGGATGTGGATAAAGAACTTCGTTATAACATCAAAGCGAAGAAAATTGAAGAAACCATAAAAGATCCGGAAACTGGTAAAGAGAAGAAAAGTAAAACCACAGTTGATATCGCCAATCCGACAGTAGATGATTATGCCAGATTCTTCGATGAAACCTGCAAACATTATGAAGAGAATATGGATTACAATCTGCTTCTGCTTAAATCACAGCAGGCGTTAGCAAACGATAAGCTTATCGCAGACGGATTCCTGTTTCTGAGCGATGTATACGATATGCTTGGAATTACAAAAACAAAGATGAGCCAGACTGTTGGCTGGATTTATGATCCTGAAGGAAATCCGAACGGAGATAACTTTGTTGATTTTGGTGTTATGGTTACTCATCGTGAAACAGAAGATGGCGGATATGAGGACGCTATCTTAATGAACTTCAATGTTGATGGTCCTATTCTTGACCGTATTTAAGAGAGGAGTGCTGCATTATGACATTTATGGCTATTACATTTTCAGCGGTATCAGGTATTTGTTTCTTTGGCGGTATTGCAGTCCTTATGGGCGGAAAGGAGCGTCACTGATGGATGGTTTTGGTAATTTTATTTCGATGATGGATTATATTCTTGATACTGAGAGAAAACGTCATATTACGGGAGGCATTCTTCTGAGTGCTTCCTTATTATTTGGCGGTCTGGCTCTTACAGTCATGACGATTAGAGATGAGGAGGAAGAAGACAGCAATGAGCAGTAAAACTATATTTCTGATGGCTTTTATTCTGGGTGCTGCTTCCGGAGCAACTGCGACCTGGTATTGTGTGAAGAAAAAATACGAAGAGTTGGCACAGGAAGAAATCGATTCTGTAAAAGAGGTTTTTGCGAGAAGAGAGCAGACGAGCAATACTGAAAAAGCTGCAAAAAACATTGCAGAAAGCGTGAAGGCAGAGCATGCAAATCAAAAACCAAGCATTAAAGAATGTGCGGAGATATTACGCAGAGAAGGATACACCAGATATTCCGATGCGGATATCAGCAGCGAGGATACAAAAATGAGCAAACCATATGTTATTCCACCTGAGCAGTTTGGCGATAATGAAGACTACGATCGGATCAGTCTTACGTATTATGCAGATCAGGTGCTGGCAGATGAAAATGACGAAATGATCGAAGATGTGGAAGAAACAATCGGATTTGAATCTCTGACTCACTTTGGGGAGTATGAGGATGATTCTGTATTTGTCAGAAATGACGATAAGAAATGCGATTATGAGGTTCTTATGGATCAGAGATTATATTCTAACGTAATCCAGGGAATGCCACATCGGATGGAGGTATGATGACGCAGGACGAGATGAACAATATGTATTTTGAATGGATGTATCATCTTGTATGTGAAGAGGATATGTCCTATCGAAAACTTTTTTACCTGCTTCACGATATTGATTTTACATACACAATCGATATGGATGGAAATCGATTTGATGATGGGGTTGATTTGCGATATCGTTTCGGAGATGAAACAGGATGTGACGAGAGAATGGTTGCAAAATATCTGGACACTCGTCCTTGCAGTGTCTTAGAAATGTTAATAGCCCTGTCCATTCGACTGGAAGAACATATCATGGCAGATCCAGACGTGGGGAATCGAACCGGAAAATGGTTTTGGACAATGATTTCAAATCTCAAACTGGATAAAATGGATGATTCTATGTTTGAAAAGAATCATGTGAAGAAAATAATTCAGAAATTCTTGGATCGTGATTATGGAAGAGACGGAGCAGGTGGATTATTCAGGATAAAACACTGTAAGTACGATTTAAGAGATGTTGAAATCTGGTATCAGGCGAACTGGTATCTGAACGGTGTGAAGTAAGGAGGTACATCATGGATAATATGATGGAGTATATTTTTGAGAGCTTGAGAAAAAATGATATGAAAATATATAATCATACAAGATGGCTTAATAAGCAGCATGGGTTCAATAGAAGAGTTACAGTTTTTGCATTTGTAACGACAGCAAATCTGATTATTGCCGGTATTGATCGGAGAGATCAGGCTATGAGAATCCGGAAACTGGAGAAAGAAATCGAAGAGATGAAACGTCCGAAGGGAGAAGAAAAGGGATGCGATGATTGATTTTATGGTGATTTCAACACGTTCAAACAAACGTGGCGTAATCGAAATCTATCCTAAGTTCATAATTAAAAAGAGTTCGGATCTAATGATTCGAGGTGGTGATTTTTATGCTATCTGGATTGAGGAACGTGGTTTGTGGTCTACAGATGAGCAGGACGCATTGCAGCTTATAGATCGTGAACTGGATAGATATGCCGATGAAAATCGCCAACGTTTCAATTCTGATATAAAAATCCTGCATATGTGGGATGCTGAATCAGGAATGATAGATTCGTGGCACAAATATTGTCAGAAGCAGATGAGAGATAATTTTCATATGCTTGATGATAAACTTATATTTTCCAATACTGAAACCAATAAAAAAGACTACGCCAGCAAAAAGTTGAATTATCCGCTTGAAGCTGGCGATTTGTCTGCCTATGAGAAATTGATGTCCACTTTATATTCTGTAGAGGAACGTACCAAAATTGAATGGGCTATCGGTTCTATTGTATCTGGAGAATCTAAGAAGTTACAGAAATTTATGGTCCTTTACGGCGCTGCCGGAACAGGTAAATCTACAATTCTCAATATTATTCAGCAGCTTTTTGAAGGATATTATTCTGTTTTCGATGCAAAAGCACTGGGCTCATCCAGTAATTCATTTGCGTTGGAAGCATTTAAGACTAACCCCTTGGTTGCGATTCAGCATGATGGAGACTTATCAAGGATTGAAGATAATACTAGATTGAACAGTTTGGTTTCCCATGAGTTAATGACAGTAAATGAAAAATTCAAATCTACATATTCTAACAGATTTAATTGCTTCTTATTCATGGGTACCAATAAGCCCGTCAAGATTACAGATGCAAAATCAGGTCTTATACGACGACTGATTGATGTTTCTCCATCTGGAAATAAGCTGAGTCCTAAGGAATACAAAACAATAGTAAAACAGGTTGATTTTGAATTAGGTGCCATTGCCTATCACTGCAAAGAAGTATATTTGGAAAATCCAGGACGATATGATGATTACATTCCGATCACCATGCTTGGAGCATCTAATGATTTTTACAACTTTATTATTGATTCCTACCATGTATTTAAGAAAGAAAACGGAACCACATTAAAAGCCGCATGGGAAATGTATAAAACATATTGCGATGAGGCAAAAGTGGGTTATCCGTTTTCGCAGAGGGTATTTAAAGAGGAACTTAAAAACTATTTTCGTGATTTTCAGGAAAGATTCAATCTTGAAGATGGAACGAGAGTTCGGAGTTATTACATTGGATTTCGGACTGAAAAATTTGAGGAAGAAACTTTATCGGACAAGTCTTCAAATGAAGAAGCAATTAATCCTATGGAGTTTCATGATTGTACAACATCCATATTTGATAAGGAATGTTCGGACTGTCCGGCTCAATATGCGTCCGATAACGAAACACCTTTGAAAAAATGGAATGGGGTTCGGTCAAAATTATCGAGTTTAGATCCAACAAAACTTCATTACGTGAAAGTACCTGAAAACCATATTGTAATTGATTTTGATATTCCAGATGAAAACGGAAATAAATCGTTGTCATTGAATATCGCAGAAGCTAGTAAATGGCCACCGACATATGCAGAGCTTAGTAAATCTGGACAAGGAGTACATCTTCACTATATTTACACAGGAGATCCAGCGTTATTGAGCAGAGTGTATGACGACCATATCGAAGTTAAAGTGTTCACAGGCAAGAGTTCATTAAGACGTAAACTGTCCAAATGCAATGATCTGCCTATCGCAAAAATTAGCTCCGGTTTACCGCTGAAAGGAGATAACAAAATGGTAAATTTTGAAGCAATAAAAAGCGAGAAAGGGCTTAGAACACTGATAAAACGCAATCTTAACAAAGAGATTCATCCGGGAACTAAGCCAAGTATCGACTTTATATATAAGATACTGGAAGATGCACACGAGACTGATTTGAAATATGATGTCACAGATATGAGAAATGCTATTTTGTCATTCGCTGCAAACAGTACACATCAGTCAGAGTATTGCATCAAACTTGTAAACAAGATGCAGTTTAAGTCTGAGGATTCGTCACCAGCTGTAAAAAATGAGGAATCAAAACTTGTTTTCTATGACATTGAAGTATTTCCTAACCTGTTCCTTGTGAACTGGAAAATAGAAGGTATCGGAAAACCTGTCATAAGAATGATCAATCCATCACCAAGTGAAGTGGAAGAATTGATGCGGTTCCGTTTGGTTGGGTTCAACTGTCGTAGATACGATAATCATATTTTGTATGCACGACTTATGGGATATACAAATGAACAGTTGTATAACTTATCACAGAGAATTATCAGTGGTAGCCCCAACTGTTTCTTTGGTGAAGCATATAACGTATCCTACACAGACGTGTATGACTTTGCCTCTGCCGGAAACAAAAAGAGCTTAAAGAAACTGGAAATTGAGATGGGGAATCTTTCGGAGAAAACACTTCAGAAAAAAGGATTTTCAGAAACAGAAATTCAGATCATTAAAGCTGGGACGCATCATCAGGAACTTGGATTGCCTTGGGATCAACCGGTACCAGAGGAACTGTGGGTAAAGGTTGCAGAATATTGTGACAATGATGTTATTGCAACGGAGGCAGCATTTGTATATTTGAAAGCGGACTGGACTGCACGACAGATTCTTTCCGAGTTGGCAGAAATGACTGTAAACGATACAACCAACAGTCTGACTACCCGAATTATATTTGGGAAGAATCGTAATCCGCAGAACGAATTCCATTACAGGGATTTATCCAAGCCGGTTGACAGTATTGATCAGGAAAGCCTTGAATTTCTAAAAGAAGCCTGCCCGAAGATGATGGAAGAACCTCATTATGGATGGCAGAATAGCGGAAAAGACGAGATTCCGTTCGATACAAGCAGTATTCTTCCATATTTTCCAGGTTATGAATTTGACCATGGAAAATCAACTTACCGAGGAGAGTTAGTCGGTGAAGGTGGATTCGCACAGGGTGTTCCGGGAATGTACGGAAATGTTGCACTTTTGGATGTTTCTTCAATGCATCCTCATAGTGCTATTGCAGAGGTTCTGTTCGGACCTAAATTCACCAGGGCGTTCCGGGAGATTGTAGAAGGACGAGTAAGCATCAAACACGAAGCATGGGAGACTGTAAATACTATGCTGGACGGAAAGCTTACCCCATATATTCAGAGGGTTATCGATGGTGATATGACTTCAAAAGATTTGGCAAATGCTTTGAAGACTGCTATTAACTCTGTATATGGTCTTACATCCGCATCCTTTATTAATCCATTCAGAGATCCAAGAAATATTGACAATATTGTGGCTAAACGAGGAGCGTTGTTTATGATTGACCTTAAAAATGAGGTTCTCAGCAGAGGCTTCCAGGTTGCTCATATTAAAACTGATTCGATTAAGATTCCGGATGCAACGCCTGAAATCATTAAGTTTGTTATGGATTTCGGTGAGAGATACGGCTATACGTTTGAGCATGAGGCTACATATGACAGGATGACACTTGTAAACGATGCAGTTTATATTGCCAAATATAAGAGTGCTGAGGACTGTCGGGCAATGTATGGATATGTTCCAGGCGATAATGAAAAGAAAGGCGGAACTTGGACTGCGACAGGTACTCAGTTTCAGATTCCATATATATTTAAGAAGCTGTTCAGTGGAGAAGAAATCGCATTTGAAGATATGTGCGAGACTAAATCCGTGAGCAGCTCTTTATATTTGGATTTGAATGAGGGATTGCCAGATGCATCGCAGGCTGAAAAAGAATTTGCCAAAGCAGAAAGTGATTACAAAAAGGGATTGATTTCTGATACCACATTTGAATCTACTTGTCAGCGATTAAATCCAGAAATTGCAGAGGGACATAATTATCGCTTTGTAGGAAAAGTTGGTCAGTTCTGTCCAATGAAAAATGGATATGGAGCAGGGCTTCTGATGCGTGAGAAAGATGGAAAGTATTATGCGGCAACTGGCTCTAAAGGATATCGTTGGATGGAATCAGAAATGGTTAAAGAACTTGGAAAAGAAGACGGCATTGATCGTTCCTATTACGACAAACTTGTTGACGAAGCAGTGAAAACCATTTCGCAGTATGGTGACTTTGAGTGGTTTGTTTCTGATGATCCATATATTAAAGAGCTTGGAGCAAACGATGCGGACTGTATGCCTTGCGGCGATGGCACTTATAAAACTTGTTACGATTGTCCATATTTCGACAATGGAAAGCCTTTAGCTATGAAATGCGGAAACGGCTTTGATATTACAGATGTCCTTATGGGACTTTATATGAATAAACCAGAAAATTAAAAAGAGGAGAATAAAATTATGGCACGTGCTAATATTAATGAACTTATTATCGAAAATGCTCGTATTATGTTTAGAAATTTCAGAGGGGAGGAAACAAAATATAACAGAGCCGGAAACAGAAACTTCTGTGTGGTTATTGATGATCCGGATCAGGCACAGCAACTTGCTGAAGATGGCTGGAATGTAAGAATTCTTCAGCCAAGAGATGAAGATGATGCCCCACGCCATTATATTCAGGTTGCGGTACGCTTCGACAATATTCCACCAAAGATTTATATGGTAACCAGAAGAAATAAAAAGACAAGACTGGATGAAGAAGCGGTATCAACGTTGGATTACGCTGAGATTGCAAATGCCGATCTGATTATCAGTCCGTCCAGATGGGAAGTAAACGGAAAGACCGGAATCAAAGCATATCTCAAGACTATGTATGTTACGATCGAAGAGGACGTCTTTGCTGAAAAATACAGTGATGACGAGGAGCCGGAAGAGCCTCCGTTCAATTAATTATATTTGAGGGTGTCAGTACAAGCTGACACTCTTTTCTTTTGAAAGGAGAAAACTATGTTTTGGAAACGAAGAAAGGAAAAAACAAAATCATCTAAGGTAAAGAAAACGTCACCTCCAAAACAATTTGTAACGAAAGAAACACCGCCTAAATGGAAACCAACTTATAATCCTGTTCCACTAAAGCATGTTGAAGAGAAAAATACTGAAAAACCAGAACCAAGAATTGACTGGGAAAGAAAATTTCTAAAATCATTTCAAAAGCTTACACATTCTCATAGGGTATGGGATGTTTGGAGAGATTATATCGTTCTTCATGCGTGTGCGATTTCGAATGCGTTTGATAAAGAAAATTATGAGCGCAGAGAAAAACGATATTTAGATATTATTCATCGTTATGGCAAAGAGGAACAAGAGATATTTCCCGCATTGGCGGCTGATACGCTTATGGCTCTTAACGATAATCAGGAACAGGATTTCCTTGGAAAGATGTTTATGGATCTGGGTTTGAGTAATCATTCAAACGGTCAGTTCTTTACACCATACCATGTGTGCGAGCTTATGGCTGAACTTACTATGGATGATGCTGTGGAGAAAATAGAGAAACAAGGTTATATCTCGATTAATGATCCATGTTGTGGAGCTGGAGCCACATTAATTGCCGGTGCTCATGCGATACGAAAGAGACTTGAAAAATGTGAGCATCCTTTAAACTATCAGAATCATATTTTGATGGTTGGTCAGGATGTGGATGAAACCGTAGCATTGATGTGTTATATTCAGCTTTCACTTTTGGGTTTGGCTGGTTTTATAAAAATCGGAAACTCCATAACCAATCCGACGTCTTTCCAGAGTTGTTTTTTCCAGTCCGATGTCGGCAGATGATTCTTCGGAAAATTATTGGTATACACCAATGTATTTTTCAGATATATGGAATACTCGAAGGGTAATCAAGAGTGTTACTAAATTATTGGAGGGTGGAGATCAATGAAAAAACGATATTCTATTTCTGTAGACGAATGCAGATGCAGTCTTAATGATTTTTACGAAAACGCTGCAAAGATAATCGGAGAAAAGATAACAGAAAAAACTTGTTACGATTGCCGAAAAATTTGTGTGACCAAAGCCGTACAGGAATGTATCTGGAATTATTATTCAAGCGAAGGTTTCTCGAGCGGATCTGTCGCAAGCTTGTTACTTATGGCTGGTCCAAAAGCAAATTTAGATGGCAATTCTCTGGAGTTTGAAGTGGAAGATGGTTTTGTAGGTGGTGAATAATGGCTGGAGTTGAGCTGCGAGATTATCAACTAAAAGCTGTGGAACAAATGAAAAATGGATGCATTCTATGTGGAGGTGTCGGTAGCGGTAAATCAAGGACGTCCTTAGCTTATTACTATGTTCGTAATGGTGGAGTACTTGGTACGAATGAATATATTCCAATGGACGATCCGCCAAAAGATCTGTATATAATCACAACTGCAAGAAAAAGAGATACTTTTGAATGGGAAGAGGAACTGATTCCATTCCTTATGTCTACACATAATGAGAATAATTTATATTCCAATAAGGTGGTTGTTGATTCATGGAACAACATTAAGAAATACGCAGAATTAAAGGATGCATTCTTTATATTTGATGAGCAGCGAGTGATAGGGTCAGGAACTTGGGTAAAAGCTTTCTTAAAAATTGCACGCTCCAACGAGTGGATTCTTCTGTCAGCAACACCAGGCGATACCTGGCAGGATTATATTCCAGTGTTCATAGCCAATGGATTTTACAAGAACCGAACCGAGTTTACAAGAGAACATATTGTTTATAGTAGATTCAGTAAATTTCCAAAAGTAGATCGATATTTGAACACTGGACGGTTAATTCGATTGAGAAATATAATCCTTGTTAATATGGATTTCAAACGACAGACCGTTTCGCATCACGAAGATATTTATGTCAAATATGATGTTGCAAATTACAAAATGGCCGGTAAAAATCGGTGGGACCCATTCAAAAAAGAGCCGATCATCAATGCTGCCGGTTTATGTTATGTGTGGCGAAAGATTGTGAATCTTGATACTTCCAGGCAGATTGCACTGTTGGAAATTCTTGAAAAACATCCGAAAGCAATTATATTTTACAATTTTGACTATGAGTTAGAGTTGTTGAAACGGATTTTGGTTGGATATGAGATCGCTGAATGGAACGGACACAAACATCAACCAATACCAACCGGAGATATGTGGGCTTATTTGGTGCAGTATAATGCCGGAGCTGAAGGATGGAACTGTATTACCACTGATACGATTATATTCTTTTCTCAGAACTATTCTTACAAAATAATGGCACAGTCAGCCGGACGGATTGACAGAATGAATACTCCATTTACTGACTTATATTATTATCATTTGAAATCGAGGTCGGGTATAGATTTGGCTATTAGTAAGGCACTGAAAGAGAAGAAAACATTCAACGAATCCAAGTATATAAACGACAGAACAAGAAGCATAGAGCATCAAAGAAATCTTGCGGCCTGAGAGGAGAAATTAATGGAAGATATTTACAGAGAGATCGATTTTGAAAAATATTGTGAGACCTGCGAATACAAAAAACGGGATGAAAAATGTGATCCTTGCAATGATTGTTTGGCTGAAGGGACAAATGCAAATTCAGAAAAACCAGTTTACTGGAAGGAGGCGGAGAAATAATGGTTGAAAGTGTTATTGTCAGTATCAGTTTACCTGAAAATGGTGACGAAGACTCTGGAATCTTACTTGTCGGAAGGAAGAAAACAGGACATAATGCGGATATCATCAACGTGTTTAAAGGGGAAGAAGCCAGAGAGCTTTACGATAAGCTGACTAAGAGAAAGGTGGTGCCGGAGGCATGAGTTTTCAATACGATCAATATCTGGCACAGCACCGATCAAATGTAAAAAGAGGTTATGACTGGCTATGTGAAAACTTACCGGATGTGGTAAAGGATACTCTTAATGCTGGCTGGCAAACAGGATTTGCACATGACCAGTCAAAAAATGAATCAGATGAATACAATGCCTATGATGTATATTTTTATGGAAACAACCGGTCTTATGAAGTGGTGAAAAATTATCAGAAAGCCTGGTTGTTACATATCCATAGAAATCCCCATCACTGGCAGTATTGGGTGTTAATCAACGACGATCCTAAAGAGGGAGAAATCGTGTTGGAGATGCCATACGATTATATTATTGAAATGATCTGCGACTGGTGGGCATTCAGTTGGGCTCAGGAAAAACTGGACGAAATATTCAACTGGTACAAGGAACATTCAAAGTATATAAAGCTGGCTCCCGACACAAGGAAAACGGTAGAAGATATTCTCGATAAAATCAAAGTAAAGCTGAATGAGAACACAGAAGAAATTCAGCATAGTGGTGTAAAAGGAATGAAGCGGTGACGAAAGCATCACGGCTCACTCCATTAAAGAGGTTATGACTACAAAGTTCTTTGACGGGAAATCTCTGGAAGATATAACGGATCTGGAGTATTAATCTATTTTGGTGGTAAGAGGGATTGAATTGGATATAAAATAAGGGAAGAGCCGGTAACTCCTCCCTTATGATATTTATGAGACAACTTTAAATTTGTCTCGTTTGGCTTTTTTAACAAGCCCAGCGTTAATGATATCAGAATGTTCTTTAACGAATTCAGAGATATATGCTGCTCCGATTTCATCATTATAATTCTGAACGCTGCCTTTGACGGTATGAATGTAGTGGTTCAATGAAGCAGTGCCACTTACAAGTTTACCGTCTTTATTTGTATATGGATGATATAATTCTTTATCCATGACAGTCCCTCCTTTCCATATATTTGGTGAAGCACAGTATATAGTGTTAGAAAGAAAAAGTCAATACAAAATAAAGTAGAATAACTCATAGGTCTATTACAGGCTTGTGGGTTTTATTTAATTGGAGGAAAATTGAAATGAAAAAATCAAGTTGGAAGTTAATTCTTATTATTGTTGCAGGAATTCTTGCGGTTGTCATGTTAGGCGTATTCGGAGTGCAGAGCTCGCAGAATAAAGCTTTTTCACTGGAGGAGCAGGTGAATACAGCTGATTCAGACATCAAAGTTCAGGAAAAAAGACGTGTGGATCTGGTTTGTAACCTTGTAGATTGTGTAAAGCAGTACGATAAACACGAAGCTGATACACTTACTGCTATCGTAGAAGGACGAGGTTCAACCGGAGATATCGAAAATGTTACCACTGCGATTGCAGCTGTAAGCGAGGCTTATCCGGAATTAAAATCTAATGAAAATTATAAGGAACTGATGAATGAACTTTCTATTACAGAAAATCTAATTGCGGAATATCGCAGTAACTACAACAAACAGATAAAGGTATACAGACGTTATGTAAGAAAATTCCCTACACGAATCTTTTTAGATATTCTCGGCTATGAGGTTCAGGAGTATACATATTTGGATTACGATGCTCCAGTTGATGCTCCACAGAATTTGTTCGGGAAATAAGCTTATGAAGAGATTTGATTTTGGAGACTTTGAAATCACAAAAAGAGAGATCTTAGCAAGTATATCTATCATTGCAGTTCTGTTACTTATTGGGTTTATAATTTCTGGCAAAATCTCAGACCATTTGATGGATAAAAACGAAAAGTATAACAAAGCGGTAAAGATTAAAGAACAAGATCTGTTTGAATATGGTATGCGGACTGATATTGGAAACGCATTTATCTATGGCGATTTGGAAGCTGTCGACACTGTTACTTATCCGGAGATTGGTGGAAAGTATATGTATGTGCAAAAGGTCGAAGAACATTACACGAGACACACTCGTAAGGTGGCTCACACAAAGACTGTGAATGGAAAATCTCACACATATTATACAACCGAGGTTTATTGGTCATGGGATTATGTTGGGAGTGAGGATAAGACCTGCGAAGAGGTATCTTTCTTGAAACATATATTTCCAAGTAAGAAGATTCAATTACCGGATGATGATTATATTGATACCTTAAAAGAATCATCTCATGTACGTTTCAAATACTATGGGGTTGGTTTGAAGTACACCGGGACGATATTTACAGAATTAAAAAATAAAACAATAACAAATAATTCGCCATTTTATGAAAATATGACGATTGATGAAACCGTAGATCACTTAGAATCGGACTTTGCATTATGGTTATTCTGGATTTTCTGGATAATTTTAATCGGAGCATGTGTCTACGGTTTTTATTATCTCGATAACAAATGGCTTGAATGAAAAGAAAAAGGAGATTACTGAAATGAGCAAACAAATTAAGAGAGAGAAATCAGGAATGGAGTTATGGGCTGAAAATGAGGTAAAGATTTCTTGCCATCATGAGAATCCAAATCGTAAAGAGGGCGAATTCGATTATGGTTGTGCCTGCTACGAGAGTGCATTAAAAGCGTTTCAGAGTCTTTGCGAGGATAATCATTCCGGAGCAAGTATTATGTTCACAAAAGCAATTCTCAACCGTCTGATTACTGGTAAACCGCTTACACCGATTGAAGATACTGAAGATGTATGGAACGAGGTTCATGGCAGAAATGATGATTCCAAACATTACCAGTGCAAGAGAATGAGTTCTCTTTTCAAGGATGTTAAAGCTGATGGTACTGTTGAGTATAAAGATGTGAATCGTTTCCATGGAATCAATATTGCCAATCCGCATTGTAGCTATCACAGCGGCTTAATCGATACTGTAATGAGTGAACTCTTTCCTATTAAAATGCCTTATATACCTTTGATTGACGCATATCGTGTTTATACAGAAGATTTCCTGGTAGATCCAAAGAATGGAGACTACGATACGGTTGGTATTTTATACGTGGTTACACCTCAGGGTGAAAAAGTTGAAGTCAATAGATATTTCAAAGATGCGCCAGTAGGATTCGATGAGATCGATGAGAAAGAATATCTGGAAAGGAAAGAGGCAGCTAAAATCCGACTGGAGAAAGCAGGTGACAATAATGCTTAATTTCATTTTAGGTTTGGCAGTCGGACTGATTCTTGGAGTATTCTGCATATGTCTTGTGCAGGGTGGAAAGCGAGGCCGCAGATGAACCGATACAGATTTATTCAGGGATTAAAAAGTAACGAAGAGCTTTCTGAAAAGGAACGTCGCCGAATATTAAGACGTAGCGTTGCAAAAGATCCCTGGAAATTAAAATGCACTATCGTTATGGAAGAATTTGCAGAATTACAACAGCAGATAAGTAAACAGGTTCGAGGATATGGTGATCATATTGGACTCTTGGAAGAGATGGCAGATGCTTATATTTGTCTGAATTTCCTTGAGTCCATTTTTGATATTAAGCCGGAAGAACTGCAAAAAGCCATTGACGTGAAATTGCAGAGAGAGAGGAGAAGAGTGAAATGATGAATAATATTGAAATCGCTGGAACTATTTCTTTTGGAGGAAAGCTTCTTAATGTGTATGGAGATCTTGATGCTCCGTTATTTAAAGCGAAAGATATCAGTCACGTTATCGAGTATAGCTCCGGTAACGAATGGAAGATGCTGGAGATGTGTGAAGAAGACGAAAAGCTGAAACTACCATTAGTAGTAGCAGGCCAGAGACGATCAGTTAATTTTGTGACTGAAAATGGTCTTTATAACATCCTTTCTCAGAGTCGTATGGAAATTGCAAGAGGCTGGAGACGTGTAGTTCATGATGAGCTTATCAGCATGAGACGAGCTAAGGGTAGAAACGTTGTAGAGCAGTTTGATGAATGGGATCATGCTCTGGATAATATCTACTTCGATGAAGAGACTGGAAGACTTATGCAGTCAGTGACTGTACAGGGTGGCGATGTTGAGCAGATTCCTTATGAGGAGAGTGGCGATGAGTAAAACGGCCAATGACATTACTTTTAATATTCAAGCAGGGTTATCTGTTGATTCTAAAACATTTGAACTTTGTATGGGTTTAATTGCTGCATATGCTAAGAACGAAGGCCTGAAAGGATTGAATCTTCGCTTCACCGAGTTTGGAGGATATTCTGTAAAGCCAATATTTAAAGAAGAAACAAAACAATGATATTTAATAATGCGGTTTAGGTCACAGTGACGACTTCCAGGTACGAAAAACTACCTAAGCGGAATAAATGTAATACGAGAGCTAGCACCCCGGACGACGCGGCATAGTCCACCGCCCGCATTATTTGAAAGGAGAAATATGGTTGTACGAGCATTTGAAGTTAGAGCAAGAAAAAGAACTTTAGTATGCAATTTAGCGAATGACCTGGATAAAGAATTGAAATCTCTTCAGGAAAATGGCTGGGAAATTATGTCGGTAACAGCAACACCAGTTAAGGAATATGATTATCCGAACAATTTTGATTCGACGTTGTTTACAATAATTGCTTCTAAGAATGAGCACAGATAAAGCTTTGGAGGGTGTGGAAAATGAATATAGTCATTCACAGATATAGTGCGAAAGAACTTGAACTGGTTCTTGGAGAGTTATGTCTGAAATTGGATATTCCTTATAAATACGATAAATACAGACGATTGATTTCAATAGAAGCTGGGTTGCTTCATCCCGTATATATTGATGGAAGAATCGGACCCTGTGAAAAATTAGCCGGGTTACGTCCAGATTTTTATAATGTTGACGACGGAGAAATCAAATGGTTCTTAGAACAAGGTGCTTCTAAGGTAAATGGTATAAAGCTGGATAACGTACGTAGCGTGCTGAAAATTATTGATATTTTAAAAATACCAAAGGGGAAATGACAATGATTAAACTTGGAGATATTTTACCGCTTATATCTTGTAATGATGTGCGTATTGTGGACGAAGAAAATGAGGAGATTTGCTTAATCAGAAATGGGTTTAGAGATGTTTTATCAGAAGCGTTTAGAAATGCTAAAGTTATATCCATTGATAACGAAGAAGAAATATTAAATACTGTCAATATTTATATCACTGGGGCGGAAAAAGGATGATTTTATACGTAGTTCATGGAAATACCTATTATGACGGATATGGACATATCGAAAATATATTTGGTATCTATACGAAAAAGGATGAGGCGGAAGCCGCTAAAGATCTAATGATCAAAGAACTTTATGAAAAAGAAATTGCAAGAGGCTGGATGTCCGTCGTTGAGGATGTATCCGATATTGAAGTGGAAATCCTGGAGATCGAAGCTAACAAAATTACAAATATCGAATTGGGAGGCTATTGTGAATGAGCATTAAATTAACGAACGTAGTTCTGGCGAGTCCAGAGCAGATGGAGTTTATTATTGAAGGTATGAGAAATCCAATGAATTCGTGGGAGAAGAGTGATAGCTATAGTTCTTATATATTCAACGTTGAAAATAAAGCTGCACATAAGATATTCAATCTTAATGAAAACGATCAATCTCTTATGCAGCGCTTATCCAACGCAGGTACAGAGCATCGTAAGTACATGAGAATGATGCCGGTGTATGTGAGAATTACTGCCGGACATGCATGGTGGTCGGAATTCGACACTTATAAAATTGGAACCGTTAGGAATAGTTGTTCTAAGATGCATAAAATCCACGTAATGGGATTTGACTTGGATTCTTTTGATCATGAAGGAATCGATGAAGTTGGCGAAAGGGCTGTTTCAACGTTTGATACGGTACGTTCCACTCTGTTATGGTTGTCAAACATGTTTAATGAAACAAATAAAAAAAAATATTGGAGAGCAATTATTGAGTTGCTTCCAATGGGATTCCATTTAACCGCAAACGTTGAACTTAATTATGAGGTGCTGGCGAATATTTACCGACAGCGGAAGAATCACAAGCTGGATGAGTGGCGAGAGTTCTGTAAATGGATTGAGTCTCTTCCATATTCTGAGCTGATCGTAGATGGTGAAGAAATAAAGTATTATTCCGATAACAAGGAGGTTACAATGGATGAGCAGAACTAGAAAACAGTCATGTGAAGAAAGACGAATTAAAAAGCAGATGAAGGATCAGAGAAAGCAGTCTGAGTATTCATATATGGAACACAGTTCAAGAGATAATCGAGCAATGAGACACTTCCGTCATCAGGCTTATGGAAAATTTGCATAGGAGGATCGGACAATGAATTTAACATTTTTACAGATGCTTATCAGTTTCTTAATCATATATTTATGTGTTTATGCTCTGGTAGACAGAATTATGCGTTGTATCGAACATTGTGCTACAGAAAAGAGAAAATGCTACAACAACGGGATGATTATGTCTTTACCAGGGATTGAAATTATGGAGGAAGAGAAGAATGAACAGAGAATTGATAATGAATAAAATATTTGCAGTGATTTTTATACTTTTCGGAGCGTTCACTATTCCACTTTGTGATTGGGATGGAACGTTCTTTTTATTTACAGTGATATTGGGTGTGTATCTGTTCTTCTCAAAAAAGAACTGGATTTTATTGTAGGAGAGTGTTTATGGGACGAGCAGAGATGAGACGTGCCAGGAAAGAAGAAAAGAAATACAAGACTGTTACATATACTCTTACTCAGGAGCAGCTGGACAAAATGGTACGTGACAAAATCGGAGATGAACTTGAACGAGTGAAAAAAGAGGCTACAGATGATGCTGTGAATACCGCTATGGTTCTGTTGATCACGCTTCCGCTTGAAGTCTTGATGGATCATTACTGGACTAAATCGTATGCTAAACGTATTCCAAAGTTCACAGATTTAGTGCTTGAGTACTATGAGAGATGGCAGGACGGAGAGTTGGATATGGACAAATTGAAAGAAGATCTCTGGGTGTATGGAGGAGTAAAACTTGTGGAAGGGGAAGCTAATGGGTAAAGATGATATGAGAAAGAACAGTGAGGGATATTCTGATCCGACTGTTTATAATGCTTTTAAGAATATTGACAAGGAAGGAGACGAACGTTTTCATAAGCTTTTGGATACGATCTTTGCAATTTGCGAGTTATCCGGCTTCCACATTGAAGAGCGAATTGTAATAAAAGATAAGAAAACTGGCAAGGTATGGAAGTAAAATCTGGGCGAATATTTTTAATCTAGGATAGAAATTTGTCTAATCTACGTTAAAAATCCTGGTAGTAACAGGTCAGATTTCTGCCCACTTTTGGGTTTTAGGATTTGACCAAAGCCCACTTATTTTTGACCAGAGATGAAAAAATGGGAGACTGAGGGCGTTGAAAATCGGCATTTTGGTCATTTTTCTGGCCATTTGCCCGGTTTTGCCCACTTTCAAAAACCCGGATTTGACCAGCAAAAACCCAGTATTTATGCGGGTTTGAGGGCTTTCTGCCCACTTTCCCACTTTTTTACTCAAACTATTATGATAAAAAGTTTAAATATATAAATAAATATGGCCAATAAAAGTGGGTTTTTGACCAAACTGATTTACGGAGGTATTTTTGATGAGTACAAAGCGAAAAGTGACATGGAAGGATATTTTCAATCATTTCAAAGAAGTATATCCAAATCTTTCAAAAGGAGTCATGGATTACAGACCGTATGATTACATGACTATCGTTGTATATTTTACGGATGGCAGTAGGATGGCTTATGATGATATAAAGAAACGGGCGAGAACCATTGTTGCATAAAATCCTCTTTCATTTATCATTCGTTCGTGTTATACTAAAAGAGCCACACAATCATATATTGTATAAAACGTTCAAGGGAATAGCTTTGGTAAAAAGTGTATTCTCTCTTTTACTTGTACCCTTGAACGGAACGAGATTGTGTGGCAACAATGGGAGAAGCATTTTTTCAGTGCGTCTCTCAGGTGGGGCGCACTTTTTTAATGCCCTGAAATTACCATTGGATGGAGGGATGGTACATGGGAGAGAATAAGAAAGCCGGAAACGGTATTGGTGGAATAATAAGTAATGCTGTTGTTGATGCGGCAGTTCCAGCTGCAATAGGAGTTGCTGTAAAAGTAGCAAATAAAGTAATCGATCAACAACCAGATAAAGATTCACACATCACAGTCCCCGAATTATATCGTAAAGGCTTTTTATTGGAACTAGATCAGGCTGTTAAACTTTTAGAAGATTGCGGATTAAAATCAGTTGCGAGTAAAGTAACATTAAAAGAGGCTGCGGTTAAGTATAAAGATTATTCAGATATGCAGGTTATTGATTCTAATCCGAAACAGGGTGCTTCAGTAAATCCCGGATCAATCATATATTTAAAATACATAACAGCAGACGTGATAGAAGCAAGTCAGAAAATATTTGATGATGCTGAAGCAGAGAAAATGGAAAAGAAAGAAAAGAAAGCTGTTCAGAAATTAGAACAGCAGGAAAAAAGAAAAGAAGCGATAAAGGGTGTTACTGATAAAATTAGTAAGTCTTTAATCGTAAAAAAGAAAAATAAGTTTTTATATCAATAGACAGAGATACTTCATCGTGTCCCTGTCTTTTTTTGCGCGCGAAAAAAACATTCCCTTTTATGAAGAGAAGAGGTAGAATAAGTATTTTTATAAAAACCATCCTCTTTTGATTTTGTGATAATGAAAGGGGTAGTGCTTGTGTTAGAGAATAAGTTTCAGGCAAATCTGATTAAGGAACTCAAAAAAAGATTTCCAGATTGTATCGTAATGAAAAACGATCCGACTTATATTCAAGGTATTCCGGATTTACTGGTTCTTCATAATGACAAGTGGGCTGCTCTGGAATGTAAAAAAAGTGCCGGCGCAAAGAAACAACCAAATCAGGATTATTATGTGAATCGGATGGATAACATGTCTTTTTCAAGATTCATATATCCGGAAAACAAAGAGGAAGTATTGAATGAACTTCAACAAACATTCAAACCTTGAGGGTCAGCACGCCTTTCTTGGTGCCAGTAAGTACCACTGGATTAATTACAGTGCTGATAAAGTAGCAGAAGCATATTCAAAATTTCTTGCTACACAAAAGGGAACTATATTACATGCTTTTGCTGCTCAGTGCATAGCACTCGGTCAGAAGTTACCGAAATCACAGAAAACATTAAATATGTATGTGAACGATGCCATCGGATTTAAGATGACTCCAGAACAGATTTTATATTATTCGGATAACTGTTTCGGAACAGCAGACGCTATTTTATTCAGAAATGGAACATTAAGAATCCATGATCTGAAGACCGGTGTGATCCCGGCACATATGGAACAGTTAGAAATTTATGCTGCTCTTTTTTGTTTGGAATATAAAGTAAAACCAGCAGATATTGAAATGGAACTGCGGTTGTATCAGAATAATGAAATTTTGTATCATAATCCGACAGCTGAAGACATTGTTCCAATAATGGATAAGATCATTACTTTTGATAAAGTAATCAAGAAATTAAAAGATCAGGAGGGCTAAACCATGACTTCGATTATGGAAGAATTTTTAATACATTATGGAATGCCACGACGATCTGGTCGGTATCCATATGGATCTGGTGAAAATCCGTATCAGCATAGTGGAGATTTCCTGAGTAGAGTATCTGAACTGAAAAAATCAGGAATGAGCGAAACAGACATTGCCCAAAATATTGGATTGACAACGACGCAGCTTCGTACACAGATTAGTCTTGCTAAGGATGAACGCCGATCTCTTCAGGTAGCAACAGCGAAAGGACTTCGAGAAAAAGGATATAGTCTGAACGAAATTGCTGACAAAATGGGTTTTGCAAATGATTCATCAGTAAGAACACTTTTAAACGAGACATCTGAAAAAAGAATGAATCAGGCAAAAGTTACTGCTGATATTATCAGAAAAGAAATCAACACCAAAGGTATGATTGATGTTGGAACAGGAGTAGAAAGAGAACTTGGTATTTCTAAAGAGAAACTTAACCAGGCTCTTTATATTTTGGAACGAGAAGGTTATCCGGTTTATGGTGGAGGTGTTCCGCAAGCTACAAATCCGGGAAAGCAGACCAACATCAAAGTAATTTGTCCTCCAGGAACCGAACATAAAGATATCTATAATTTTGAAAATGTTCATTCTTTGCGAGATTATATTTCTTATGATGGGGGAGAGTCTTACAGAAAAGCATTTGAATATCCAGCCAGTCTGAGTTCCAAACGATTGAAAATTCGTTATGCTGAAGAAGGCGGAGTGGACAAAGATGGTGTCATAGAACTGCGAAGAGGTGTTAAAGATATTTCGCTTGGTGATTCACATTACGCACAGGTGCGAATCATGGTTGATGGAACTCATTATCTTAAAGGTATGGCAGTATATTCAGACAATATGCCAGATGGTGTGGATGTCATATTTAACACAAATAAACATACTGGCACACCAACAAAAGAGGTTTTGAAGAAAATCAAAGATGATCCGAACAATCCATTTGGCTCACTTATCAAAGAGCATGGCGGACAAAGTTATTATGATGATCCAAAAGGTAAATATACTGATCCGCTGACTGGAAAGAAACAGTCATTATCTGTGATTAATAAACGTGCTGAGGAAGGTGACTGGGGGGAATGGAGCAAATCACTTTCATCACAGTTTCTTTCTAAGCAGAGCCTGAGTTTGATCAAAAAGCAGCTTGGTCTTGCGAAAGCAGACAAACAGTCGGAGTTTGATGAAATTTGTGCCCTTACCAATCCGACTGTAAAGAAAGCGTTATTAAAATCATTTGCTGATGATTGCGATGCCGCTGCTGTTCATTTGAAAGCTGCTGCTTTACCGAGACAAAGCTATCAGGTTATTTTACCTTTACCATCTTTAAAAGACAATGAGGTTTATGCTCCAAATTATAAAGATGGAGAAACTGTAGCGTTGATTCGTTATCCACATGGAGGAACGTCGGAGATTCCAATTCTGAAAGTCAATAATAAACTTCCGGAAGGAAAGAGTGTTCTTGGTAATACTCCTATGGATGCGATTGGAATCAACAAAACAAATGCTGATCGTTTATCCGGAGCTGACTTTGATGGCGATACTGTTATGGTTATTCCATGTAACTCTATTTCTAGTAAGGTTAGAATCACATCAACTCCACAGTTAAAGGGTTTGATCGGATTCGACACAAAAGAAGCTTATGGTCCGGATTCAAGTTCTCCTGTAAAAGTCGAAACAGTTGGTTCGAGAGAGATTGAGTACTATTCAAGAAATGGAAAAACCTATAAGAAAATGGGTAATAAACAGATTGAGATGGGAAAAGTATCCAATCTAATTACAGACATGACTTTGAAAGGAGCTACAGAAGAAGAGCTTACCAGAGCAATCCGTCATAGTATGGTTGTTATTGATGCTGAAAAACATGCGTTGGACTATAAACAGAGTGAAATCGATAACGGCATCGCATCATTAAAGAAGAAATATCAGGGAAGCGTTGACAAAGATGGAAATTATCATGAAGGTGCATCAACTTTGATTTCAAGGGCTAAATCTGAAAAGCAGGTGGATAAGCGAAAGGGTTCACCAATAATCAATCCAGATGGTTCATTGTCTTACAAAACTGTAAAAGAACAATATGTAGATAAAGATGGTAAGATTCGTATAAGAACCCAGAAGAGTACAAAGATGGCTGAAGCTAAGGATGCTCGTGAGTTGTCTTCAGGAACACCACAGGAAGAAGCATACGCTGATTATGCTAACACTATGAAATCGCTGGCTAATCGAGCCAGAAGAGAAATGATTAATACTGGCAAAATCGCATACTCTGCCTCTGCTAAGAACACCTACCAGAGGGAGGTAAACTCTTTGATGGCCAAACTTAACGTGGCATTATCAAATGCTCCTCGTGAACGCCAGGCCCAGGTGATGGCTAATGCTTCGGTTGCAGCAAAGCGAAAAGAAAATCCTGACATGACCAAAGCTGAGATAAAGAAAGCAAATCAGCAGGCACTGTCGGTGGCACGTACCGCTGTGGGGGCTAAGCGTACCCCGGTAGAGATTACTGATCGTGAGTGGGAAGCAATTCAGGCAGGTGCGATCAGCGAACACAAACTGACTCAGATCTTGAATAACACAAACATTGATACTCTTCGTCAGAGAGCTACGCCTCGTGCTACAAATTCTTTAAGTACAGCGAAACAGAACCGAATCTCTGCGATGCGTTCTTCTGGCTATACAACTTCTGAAATTGCCGATGCTCTTGGCATTTCAACTTCTACAGTTTCTAAGTATTTAAACGGAAAGGGATGAGATTATTAAATGACTGATGAATGCGCATTAACTACAGTCGATAATCCTTTCGATCCTTTTGAACAGTTTGATGACTGGTTTCTTTTTGATGAGGAAAAAGGTTATCATTCAAGTGCTTATTTAGGCAGAATTGCCAGAACATCTGATCAGCTTTCTGATGAAGAAAACAGAATTGAAATTGAGAGAGCGATTGATGAAATAATTAAGTATGATTTCAGAGGTATTTACAGAAAGGTAAAACATTCCATAAAAAGGGCTTACGGGTATGGTGCTTCAATTAAAACCCAATAAAAATTAATAGACTTTAATTTATTGAAGTGAATTTCAAAGGAAATGATGGTGATTCTATGATGAAAACACAGCTCGAATCACTTATGAATCGAAAAACAAATATAAAACAATATCATTTAAGACTGGAACGATAAATTAAAAGGATAGAGGGGGTCTGCGAAAAATACACCCCCTCCCCGCATCGCGCCGGTCTTTATTTTTTCCCGGGGGATATTTTTTGAAAAACAATTTGGTACGGGTGTTTAGATAGGCTTATAGGTTTTTGGTATACGCTGCCTTTTTATCTCCTTTCAGCAGATGGAATGCGTATCAAGGACTTATAAGTCTATCTAAACACCGGTGAAAGTATAGGGAAACTATTGATAAACGACAGGAAAGGAGGCATCAACTATGGGAAGAACCAGAAAAAAAGCTGTGAATGATACTCCAGTGATGATGCGTCCTGCATTGACACCGGAAGCGAGAGAAAATCAATTAATTTCACTTGCAGTCGATTTAGCTGAAAAACAGTTAAGAGAAGGAACTGCTTCGTCTCAGGTTATTACTCACTATCTAAAATTGGGTTCCACCAAAGAGCGAATAGAAAAAGAGATTTTGGAAAAGCAGAAAGATTTAATAGACGCAAAGACTCAGAATCTTAAATCTATAGAACGACAGGAACAGATGTATGCTGATGCATTAAGGGCATTTCGTGGCTACAGTGGTCATGGTGATGAAGATGATTAGAACGTATTCAGAATTAAAGAGATTGGCAACTTTTAAAGAACGGTATGAATATTTATGTTTGGGTGGAATTGTTGGAGAAGAGACATTCGGATTTGATCGATATATGAATCAAATATTTTATAGATCAAAAGAATGGGCTTCTATCAGAAGAGAAGTCATTATTCGAGACAACGGATGCGATCTTGGAATTGAAGGACATGAAATACATGGAAAAATTCTCATACATCATATGAATCCGATTGAATTAAAAGACATAGTTTATCAAACAGAAAGATTGTTAGATCCAGAGTATTTGATTACTACGGTTTTATCAACCCATAATGCCATTCATTACGGAGATGCGAGCTTATTACCATGTATACCGAAGGAACGAAGTATGTATGATACTTGTCCTTGGAAAAGACAATAATAAAAAGGGGGTGCTGAAATGGATAGTATACTTACATCAATTAAGAAGATGCTTGGCGTTGAAGAAGAGTATGAACATTTCGATCCGGATATACTGATGCATATCAATTCCGCTTTTTCCATTTTAACACAGTTGGGTGTTGGTCCGGATAATGGATTTATGATAGTCGATAAAAACTCAACGTGGAACGAATTTATTAAAGATGAAGCACAGCTCAATCTGGTTAAGTCATATATGTTTATTAAAGTGAAGTTACTCTTCGATCCACCAATGAGTACCGCAGTGTTGGAATGTTATAAAGCACAGGTCAGCGAGTACGAATCAAGATTGAATGTAGCAGCGGAAAATGCAAAAGTGGAGGAGGATCAAAATGGATAATAGTGTATTCTTGGAACATCATGGCGTCAAAGGAATGAAGTGGGGCGTCCGGCGTTATCAGAATTCTGACGGATCATTAGCTTCCGCAGGAAGAAAGAGAACCGGGGACGCTTTTACTGCTCAGCAGAAAACAGAACAGAATAAGAAAATCGCAAGAGTTGGAATGAGCGTAGCAACCGTTGCAGCAGCCGCTTACTACGTACATAAAAACCCAGCAAAAATTGGACAGATTGTATCAAAGTTCCGAGGGGTAAAAGTGAGTGACATTAGCCAAAAGGCTGTTGATGCTGGAAAACGGTATGTTAAGACTTGTGTCAGAAACAGTGTTACCGGCGTGAAAGAAGGAGTGAAAGAGGGTATCCGGGAAGCTCCTAAAAAAGCTGCAAAAACTGTCGTCACAGGAGTAGTTCTCAATCAAACTAAGAAATACCTGGACGCAGCAGTTGGCAAAGAGGAAAGTGCAAGAATTTTCCAGGCGAATGACAATAAGAAGATTGGCAAATTCTGGAAAGTATCACCTGACGATAAGGATGATGACGATTAACAGTAGGAGAGAAATATGGCATTATCAAACACTGCCGTCCCGAAATATTACGGCGAGTTTCGAGATGCCGTAATTCGAGGCGAGATTCCGGTATGCAAAGAGATTGAAATGGAAATGAACCGGATTGACGATCTTATTGCAAATCCTGGAATGTACTATGATGATCTGGCAGTTGAGGGATTTATCAGTTATTGCGAGCATGAGCTTACATTGACAGATGGGTCAGATCTCAAGTTGCTTGATACGTTTAAAGTTTGGGCTGAAGAAATTTTTGGCTGGTATTACTTTGAAGAGAAAAGAGTGTATATACCATACGAAGACGGTCATGGTGGGCATTATGTTACGAAATCTATTAAACGAAGACTGGTTAATAAACAATATCTTATTGTTGCCAGAGGTGCAGCGAAATCAATGTATGGTTCCTGCCTGCAAAATTATTTCCTTAATGTTGATGTAACTACGACCCATCAGATCACAACAGCTCCAACCATGAAGCAGGCGGAAGAAGTATTATCACCAATCCGTACAGCCATTACAAGATCGCGAGGACCGTTCTATAAATTTCTTACAGATGGATCTATACAAAACACAACGGGTTCAAAAGCAAATCGTGTAAAACTGACACCTACAAAGAAAGGAATTGAGAATTTCCTAACCGGATCATTACTGGAAATCCGTCCTATGCGTATCGATAAGCTCCAGGGACTTCAGTTGAAAATGGCAACTGTTGACGAATGGTTATCCGGAGATATAAGAGAAGACGTTATTGGTGCTATAGAGCAAGGAGCTTCAAAAGTAGAAGATTATCTGATCGTAGCAATCAGTTCAGAAGGTACAGTTCGTAACGGTGCGGGTGATACAATCAAAATGGAATTGATGGACATCTTAAAAGGGGATTACATCAATCCACATGTTTCAATCTGGTGGTATAAGCTTGACTCCATAGATGAAGTTGGAGATCCGGACAAATGGCTAAAAGCAAATCCCAATCTTGGAAAGACTGTCCGATATGAAACATATCAACTGGATGTTGAAAGAGCTGAGAAAGCTCCTGCGGCAAGGAATGACATTCTTGCAAAACGTTTCGGTCTTCCGATGGAGGGCTATACGTATTATTTCACCTATGAAGAGACGCTTCCTCATAGAAAGAGGGATTATTGGCAAATGCCATGTTCTCTGGGTGCAGATTTATCACAGGGTGATGATTTCTGTGCATTTACATTCTTGTTTCCGTTATCTAACGGTTCTTTTGGGGTTAAAACCAGAAACTACATTTCATCATTAACTCTAATGAAACTTCCAGCAGCTATGAGAATTAAATATGACGAATTCATGAAAGAGGGAAGCCTTGTTGTTCTTGAGGGAACTGTTCTTGACATGATGGAAGTCTATGAAGATTTGGACAACCATATTATTGAGTGCGGTTATGATGTGCGTAGTTTTGGTTATGATCCATACAATGCAAAAGAATTTGTAGAGAGATGGTCTAATGAAAATGGACCGTTTGGAATAGAGAAAGTTATACAGGGTGCAAGAACAGAATCTGTCCCGTTGGGTGAATTAAAGAAATTATCAGAAGAAAGAATGCTTCTTTTCGATGAAGAATTGATGACATTCACAATGGGAAACTGCATCACTTTGGAAGACACAAACGGTAACAGAAAATTATTAAAGAAGCGTTTGGACCATAAAATCGATGCAGTCGCTGCAATGATGGATGCTTATGTTGCTTATAAAGCGAATAAGGATGCTTTTGAATAATTGGGGAGGTAGAAGAGATAAATGGAAATATCAGTAGGCTCCAGGTTTAAGAATGCCTGGAATGCGTTTCTTAATCGAGATCCGACATCTGGATTTCGGGATATTGGGTCAGGATATTCGTACCGACCAGATAGATTTCGACTTACTCGTGGTAATGAACGATCAATCGTTACATCGGTATATAACAGAATAGCTTTAGATGTGGCCGCCATAGATATTCAACATGTTAAGTTGGATAACGAAGGGCGGTTTTGTAGTGTTGTGGATAGTGGATTAAATAATTGCTTATCCATCGAGGCAAACATTGACCAGACAGGGCGGGCATTTATTCAGGACGCTGTTATGTCCATGATGGACGAAGGATGTATTGCGATTGTTCCGGTTGATACAGATGATGATCCGGATGATACAACGGGTTATAAGATTTTATCTATGCGAGTTGGAAGAATTAAAGACTGGTATCCAAAGCATATACGGGTGGAATTATACAATGAAAATACTGGAAGAAAACAGGACATTATTGTCCCTAAAGATACAGTTGCTGTTGTTGAAAATCCACTTTATGCAGTAATTAATGAGCCGAACTCTACTATGCAAAGACTGATTCGGAAATTAAATCTTCTGGATGCAGTAGACGAACAGAGCAGTTCTGGGAAACTGGATTTAATTATTCAGTTGCCATATGTAATCAAATCAGATGCAAGACGAAAGCAGGCAGAACAGCGACGGAAAGACATTGAAAAGCAGTTAGCGGGTTCTAAGTATGGAATCGCTTATACAGATGGTACGGAAAAGATCACACAGTTGAATCGTTCGTTGGAAAACAACTTGATGAAACAGATTGAATATCTGACGAGTATGCTTTACAGCCAGTTAGGTATCACTCAAAGCATTCTTGATGGGACTGCGGATGACAAAACTATGCTGAATTATTATAACCGAACGATTGAACCGATTATTTCTGCCATTGTGGACGAAATGAAAAGGAAATTCTTATCTAAAACTGCTAGGTCACAAAACAAATCTATCAAGTTCTTCCGAGACCCATTCAAGTTAGTTCCAGTAGCAGATCTTGCGGAAATCGCTGACAAATTCACCAGAAACGAAATTGCCACATCAAATGAAATGCGACAGGTAATTGGATGGAAACCGTCAGATGATCCTAAAGCGGACGAATTGAGAAATAGTAACATCAGTCATCCAAAAGATGAAGAAACAGTGCCGGTAGAGGAGACAGCAGATACAGGAGGTAAAAATCAAAATGAAGTATGATTTTGGTGGCTGGGCCACACGAAATGACCTGACTTGCACAGATGGTCGAGTCATTAAAAAAGACGCATTCAAATCACAGAATGGTGTAACAGTGCCATTAGTCTGGATGCACAATCACAATGATCCCAACAATGTGTTAGGTTTTGCACATTTGGAAAACAGAGATGACGGTGTGTACGCATATTGTGAATTTAATGAAACCGAAAACGGTAAAACAGCGAAAGAATTGGTAAAGCATGGAGATGTCCGTTCGTTATCTATCTTTGCAAACCAGCTTAAACAAACTGGAAAAGATGTAATTCATGGAATTATCAGAGAAGTCAGTCTTGTGCTTGCCGGTGCAAATCCAGGAGCATTTATTGATGAAGTGCTTGCTCATGGTGATGGTGAAACTGACGGTCTTATCATTGGCTATGATGAAATGATTATGGGTTATTTGGAGCATTCCGATGACAAGAAGCCTGATCAGAAAGAATCATCCGAAGACGAAAAACAGGGTGAAGAGAAGTCAGATAAAACAATGGAAGAAGTATTTGACACTCTCACCGAAGAACAGAAAACAGTTGTCTATGCAATGATTGGAGATGCTGCTGAAAATGGCAGTGTTTCCGAAAACGAAGAGGAATCCAAAGGAGGAGATGAAACTATGAAGCATAATGTATTTGAAAACGATCAGCGTGATAACAAAAATTATCTGTCTCATGCAGATCAGGAAGCTATCCTTAAACTTGCAAAGACTAGCAATGTAGGTAGTTTCCAGACAGCACTTGAAATCTATGCAAATGACAATGCACTTCAGCATGATGCACTTGCAAGTGGATTTGCACAGACTGGTGATGGAAATGTATCCTGGTTATTCCCAGAATATAAGGATGTCAGACCTGGTGCACCGGAACTGATTACAAGTGATCAGGGATGGATTACAACAGTTATGAACAAGGTTCATAAGAGCCCAATCGCCAGAATCAGAACCAGTCAGGTTGATATTCGTAATATCGATACGCTCAGGGCAAAGGGATATACCAAAGGTAAGCAGAAACTTCAGGCTGGTAATTTTAAACTGGTAAGAAGAACTACAGATCCGCAGACAGTATATGTTAAGAATGCATTACACAGAGACGATATTGTAGATATCACAGATTTCGATTATGTAGCATATCTGTACAACATCGATCGTATGAACCTCAACGAAGAGCTTGCGACAGCAATCATGCTGGGTGATGGTCGTGATGATGGGGATGAAGGAAAGATTGATCCGGAGCACATCAGACCGATCTGGACAGATGATGATCTTTATACAATTCATGTCGATCTTGATATTGCAGCAGCGAAGAAAGAACTTCAGGGCACAAATACCGGAGCTAATTTCGGCGAGAATTACATTATTGGAGAAGCAATGATTGATACATCACTGCACGCAAGAGAGAGTTACAAGGGTACCGGAACACCGGATCTGTTTATCACTCCGCATATGCTGAATCAGATGCTCCTTGCGAGAGACCAGAACGGTAGACGCATCTACTCTTCAAAGGCGGAACTGGCAACAGCACTCAATGTCGGCAGCATCAATACTGCTGAACAGTTTGAAGGTAAGACAAGAACGACATCTGATCATAAAAAGAAGAAGCTGGTTGCAATCATTGCCAACCTTGCGGATTATTCTCTTGGTGCAACAAAGGGCGGCGAAATCACTCATTTCACTCAGTTTGATATCGACTTTAACCAGGAGAAATCTCTTCTTGAGACAAGATGTTCTGGTGCTCTTACAAGAGTATATGCTGCTATCGTCATCGAGGAGGATGTAACAGCGGGGGAATAAAACCTGCCGAAACGATTAACGATTCTCTGAATGATCCGCTGAAAGATAATGTCAGTGAACTAATTTATGAAAATCTTTCGGTATAGAGATTTTTAAATAAAGGGATGATGAATCGTCAGACTCTTTGTATACGAGGAGAAAATTCAAAATGGCAAAGTTTTATGGAACGATTGGATATGTACAGAATAAAGAGATAAGGCCTGGAGTGTATAAAGAACAGGTTACGGAACGAAAGTATTCCGGTGATCTTATGGATAATATCAGACAGCTTCAATCATCTGATAAAGTCAATGACGATATTAATATATCGAATAAGATTAGCATCATTGCAGATCCGTATGCCTATCAGAATTTTCACTCAATGCGATATGTAGAATTCATGGGTGCTAAATGGAAAATCCATAAGGTTGAAGTTCAGTATCCACGTTTAATTTTAATGGTGGGAGGTGTTTATAACGGAAAATCGAAGACTACAACTTCATGAAGTTCTTTGTGAGGTTCTTGGAACGAGAAACGTTTATTTTCAACCTCCGGAAAGTGTGCAGATGAATTACCCTGCTATTGTGTATAGTATTGACGACATTGATCCAATACATGCAAATGGCGGGGTTTATTTATGCATGAAAAAGTATTCTGTGATTGTTATTGATGACGATCCAGATACAGAAATTGTGGATAAAATCTCTGCATTGCCATTATGTCGCTTTGTGCGTCCTTACATATCCGACAACTTAAATCATTATATATTTGAAATTTATTATTAAGGAGGAAACCAATAATGAGACTTGCATGGGACAAAACCGGCGAGCGTCTTTACGAGACTGGTGTTGATAAAGGCGTATTATACCCATTTTCCAAAGAAAGTGGAAAATATGCGACTGGTGTTGCATGGAATGGACTTAGTGCTGTAAATGAAAGCCCATCCGGGGCAGAGCCAACAGCATTATACGCTAATAACGCTAAGTATGTAACACTGATGTCTGCGGAGGAATTGGGCTTAACCATTGAAGCTTATACTTATCCTAAAGAATTTGAGGTATGCGACGGATCGGCAGAACTGTCCGAAGGAGTTACAATCGGACAGCAGGATCGTGAGCACTTTGGATTTAGTTATCGTTCACTTATTGGAAACGATGAGAGTGGTAATAATTTTGGCTACAAACTTCATCTTGTATATGACTGCCTTGCTTCGCCATCTGAGAAGAACAGAAGTACAGTGAATGATTCACCGGATGTATCCCCATTTTCATGGGAGGTAAGTACTACTCCAGTAGAAGTAGAAAATCACAAACCAAGTGCAATGCTGACAATCGATTCAACAAAGATTCCGGCGGATAAGTTGAAACTGATCGAAGATAAGCTGTATGGAACAGCGTCAGAACAGCCAACGCTTCCGTTACCTGACGAAATTCTTGAACTTTTAAAATAAGGCGGTGTCGTAAAATATGAGACTTGCATGGGACAAAACCGGCGAGCGTCTTTACGAGACTGGTGTTGATCGAGTAGTTCTTTATAAGAATCGAGCGAAAGGTTCTCCTTGGAATGGGGTATCTGGAATCACAGAAAGTCCATCCGGGGCAGAGCCAACTGCTTTGTATGCCAATAATGCCAAGTATGTAACACTGATGTCAACGGAGGAATTGGAATTAACCATAGAGGCTTACACTTATCCAGATGCGTTTTTGAAATGCTTGGGAAAAGAAGAACTTGCACCGGGCGTTACAATTAGTCAGCAGGATCGAGAACACTTCGGAATCAGTTATCGTTCACTCATTGGCAATGATGAGCAGGGAAATAATCATGGATACAAGATTCATCTGGTATATGACTGTCTTGCATCTCCAACAGAAGAGAATCATTCCACAGTAAACGATTCACCGGATGTATCCCCATTTTCATGGGAGGTAAGTACTACTCCGGTCACAATCGATGATTCCAGAGCAACAGCAAAAATCACAATCGATTCAACTGTGTTTAAAAAGTCTGGGATGATGAATGCTCTTCGTGCTATTGAAGATGCATTGTACGGAGCAGAGAAGACCGATGCCTGGCTGCCGGTATTTTCTGAACTTGAGGAACTAATTGATTATCACCGATATCTTAGAGACTCAAAAGGCGGATTGCTTTTGGACAGTTCTGGAAAACCATTACTGTCAAGAACTTACGAATAATTTTTAGAGCAGTATTCAGGTAAGCTGGCTGCTCTTTTGTTATGAAAGGAGAAACTATGTTAATTAAAAAAATCACTTATCCGGATTATAACGGAGTAACCAGAACAGAAGAATTTTACTTCAATCTTACACAGGCTGAAGTTATAGAAATGGAATATACGACAAGCGGAGGTCTTTCCGTAATGATTGACAGACTCTTAGCTGCTATTGATCTTCCGGAAATTATTAAGATCTTCAAGGAGCTGATTCTTAAATCTTATGGAGTAAAGGCTCCGGATGGAAAACGATTTATCAAATCACCAGAACTGTCAGCAGAATTTTCTCAGACAGAAGCTTATTCAAAACTGTTTATGGAGCTGGCAACAAATGCCAATGCAGCTTCTGAATTTATCAATGGAATTTTACCTACTCCGAGTCCGGAGCAGCAGGCTCAGATTAAAAAAGCACTTGAAGATAAAGGGCTGCCTGACGGATCAAATATTTAACTATGAAAACAAATAGGGGGATAAGAGAATGTTACAGCTTGTGATACCGCCGGTTGAGGGGTGGGATGAGAGCAAGGAAGAATTTGTCGAATTAGAAAAGGAACAAAAACTGACATTAGAACATTCTCTGGTCTCACTTTCAAAATGGGAATCTAAATGGCATAAGCCCTTTCTAACAAAAGAGCCTAAGACCACAGAAGAAACTATAGATTATATCAGATGTATGACAATAACACAGAATGTAAATCCAGAAGTCTACAATCGTCTGGAAATTGAGCATATTGATCGGGTAAATGCTTATATAGAAGATTCGATGACCGCAACTTGGTTTCACGAAGAAAAGAAAAAGACTCCTAACACCGAAGTAATAACCAGTGAAAGAATTTATTACTGGATGATAGCACTTCAAATTCCTGTGAACTTTGAAAAATGGCATCTGAATAGATTGATCACTTTAATACGGGTATGTAACGAAGAGAACAAACCGAAAAAGAAGAAGAGCATGAGAGAACTGATTAATCAAAGACGGGCTGAAAATGAAGCTCGAAAGAAGAAATGGCATACGAAAGGATGATGATTTATGGATAAAACATCATTGGCAATTTTAACCAATATTATCGGAGCTGTTGAATCTGGCGGACAGATTTATGGTAAGCGTAATTATAGTGCTTATGCCGGTAAAGGGCAGAATTCTTCCAATGAGAAGACCTGTACATTAGGTTGGGCACAGAACTATGGCAATGAGGGACGAACCCTCTGCAAAATGATTCTGGCTAAAGATCCGACCGCATTCAGAAAAGCAGATACCGCAGGTATTGAGAAAAAGCTTTCTGTGGATTGGGTAAAAACAGGCTGGAATCCATCTGCTAAAGAGAAGAAAGCCTTGATCGCAATTATTACAACATTTGCTGGTAAAGAATGTCAGGACGAACTGTTCAAGCAGCTGATGTCTACATACATCAAATCCGCAGAAGCGTTTGGAGTAAAAGATGTTAAGGCTCAGATGATGTGGTGCGAGATCGAGCATTTGGGTGGATTATCACCTGTTAAGAGAATTTTTAAAAGAGCAGCTAAACCATATACACCGGAAACCATTTATGCATCATTACTGCTGGATCAGAAAGACATAAGCAACAATAACCAGGTTGGCGATAAGAAATTCCAGAGTAGACATCAGTGCTGCGTGAAATGGATTAACCAGTACGTTAAAACTACATCAAATAATCAAAATGGAACTACTGGAAGAACCGCTGAAGCTGTGTTAGCGGTAGTACGTTCCTGGATCGGATATGGAAGATCTAATGGTAAGCAGAGAATTATCATTGACATTTACAACAACGATGACCCGACAAATCTGCCAAGAGGATATAAAGTTCAGTACAACGACTCTTACTGCGATGTGACTGTTTCCGCATCGGCAATCGTAGCAAAGATGAAAGAACTGATTGGAAAAGAATGCGGTGTGGAAGAACACGTTAAGATTTTCAAGAAAATGGGAATCTGGGAGGAAGATGGAACGATTACTCCAAAAGCCGGTTATGTGATTGTGTTTAACTGGGACAAGAATACACAGCCGAACGATGGTTACTCCGATCACATTGGCTATGTTGAATCCGTTAAAGATGGAACGATTGTGACCGTTGAAGGTAACTATGGTGGAGAAGTAAAGAGGCGGACAATTCCTGTTGGCTGGGGATATATCAGAGGATACGCCATTCCAAAATACGATACAGATGCTGGACAGACGAGTGGAAGCTCCAATAATGGTGGAACAACCACATCCGGTTCAACATCTCTTTCCAGAAATCCGAAATGGGTTGGTGTTGTTACAGCCAGCAAACTGAATGTGCGTAAGTGGGCTGGAACAGAATACAAAAAGATTAAATCATGGCCTCAGCTTGCCAAAGGAAATCTGATTGATGTTTGCGATAAGATTTATGATTCCAACGATGAACTTTGGTATTTCATCCGTATCGATGGAAGAATCTACGGATTCGTAAAGGCTGAGTTTATTCAGGCAAAATAAGGAGATTTTAATGATTTCTTTCAGACAAAAGGGCGATTTCTCTAAAGTCACAAGTTATTTCGAGAGATTGAAAGAAACGATGCGACTTGGGATTCTCGACAAATATGGCAGAGAAGGAGTGAATGCCCTTTCGTCTGCTACACCTGTTGAATCTGGAGCAACAGCTGCTTCGTGGTATTACGAAATCGAACATTCAAGCGGATCGGCAGCGATTCAATTTTATAATTCAAATGTGAATAAGGGTGTACCGATTGCAATTATTCTGCAATACGGACATGGCACCGGAACCGGAGGTTGGGTGCAGGGTAGAGACTATATCAATCCTGCTATCCAGCCTCTTTTTGACAAAATGGCAGAAGAAGTATGGAAGGAGGTTACCAGAATATGAGTAAGACTGTTGACGAAAGAGTTGTCGAGATGCGATTTGATAACAAACAGTTTGAAAGTAACGTTCAGACAAGTTTGTCTACAATCAGTAAACTGAAACAGAGTCTGAATTTACAGGGAGCCTCAAAAGGTCTGGAAAATGTCAGTGCAGCAGCTAAAAGTTGTAATATGTCAGGACTCACAGGGGCTGTGGAAACTGTACGGATGAAGTTTTCAGCACTTGAAGTTATGGCAGTTACAGCTCTTGCCAATATTACGAACTCTGCTGTAAATGCTGGAAAACGAATTGTTTCCGCATTAACTATTGAACCTGTAAAAAGCGGTTTTGAAGAGTATGAAACTCAGATCGATGCGATTCAGACAATCCTTGCGAATACGGAAAGTAAAGGGAGTACGCTGCAAGATATAAATTCAGCACTTGATGAACTGAACCATTATGCAGATATGACAATCTATAACTTTACGGAAATGACCCGTAACATTGGTACTTTCACAGCCGCAGGTGTTGATCTGGAAACTTCTGTATCTGCTATTAAAGGTATCGCAAACCTCGCAGCAGTATCTGGTTCAACGTCACAGCAGGCCAGTACAGCGATGTATCAGCTTTCACAAGCACTGGCAGCCGGTACTGTCAAACTTCAGGACTGGAACTCAGTTGTAAATGCTGGTATGGGTGGTCAGGTATTTCAGGATGCATTAAAAGAAACTGCTCGTGTGCATGGCGTTGCTATTGATCAGATGATTAAGGATGAAGGTTCTTTCCGAGAAACATTATCTAAAGGGTGGCTGACTTCCGAAATTCTGACAGATACCCTGGCGAAATTCACAGGTGATTTATCAGAAGCTCAATTAAAACAGATGGGCTATACGGATGAGCAGGTAGCTTCTATTATCAAAATGGGACAGACCGCAAATGACGCAGCTACAAAAGTAAAGACATTATCGCAGTTATTCAATACGTTGAAAGAGGCTGCGCAATCCGGATGGACACAGACATGGGAATTGATCGTCGGTGACTTCGATCAGGCTAAAGAACTGTTTACAGGAATTTCAGATTCAGTAAGCAGTATGCTCAATGCCTCAGCTGATCGTAGAAATAATTTGTTAGAGGGAGCTTTAACAACTAATTGGGAAAAGCTTATTTCCAAAATTAATGAAGCTGGTATTGAAACGTCCACATTTGAAGAGAAGCTGAAGGCTACGGTTTCGGAACATGGAATAGATGTGGATGAGCTTATCAAACAGCATGGTTCTTTGGAAAAAGCATTTCGATCAGGTGCTGTTTCATCTGATATCTTGAAAGAAGCTGTAAATAGTCTTAAATCTGGCATGGTGGATCTGAGCAATGTTGAGCGTGAACTTACCATGTGGTCTAAAGGCGACGACGTTAAAAGTGTTCAGCAGGCATTGCAGAACATGGGCATGGATATCGGAAAAACTGGCGTTGATGGAATACTCGGTCCAGCTACACAAGCTGCAATAAAACAGTTTCAGGAGTTAAAAGGCATTGAGTCGACTGGTATTGTTGACGAAGCAACACTTAATGCGTTGAAAGAGGCATCTACTGAAACTAAAACACTCACTGGAAATATCGATGAGCTTATTGATGGCGTTACAGAACTGGGTGGAAGAGAGAAACTCATAGAGTCTTTCAAAAATATTTTTAAGACCTTGGGTGATATCGTTAAGCCAGTAAAAGAAGCATTCAATGAGGTGTTTCCACCAACTACTTCAGAGCAGCTTAGCGGAATGATCGACAAGTTTCATTCATTTACAGAGGGATTAGAAGTAAGCGAAGAAACTGCCGATAAACTTAAACGAACATTTAAGGGCGTTTTCTCGGTAGTCGATCTGTTTAAAAAAGGTGTTACTGCGTTGGTGACTCCCATCGGGAATTTTCTCGGTTCAGGTGGACTCAATGGAATTATATACATGTTATTAAACGTGTCAGCATCAATCGGCGATTTCTTCACATCACTTAATGAGAGTGCAGGTACGGAAGAATTCTTCAGTACACTATCTGACGGTATTTTCAATACTCTGAAGGACATTATGAGTGCTGTAGATCCGGCACTTGGAAAAGTAGAATCTCTTGGTGATGTATTTTCCGCAGTGAAAACAGTAATCGTGGATTCTGCAAGTAATATTTTCGATGTTGTGAAAAATGTATTCACATGGATTTCGGATAATGTCTCAGCTGGAGATATATTCGCAGGATTAGCCGGTGGCGGTATATTCGTAGCGGCTAAGAAATTTTCAGGACTTATAAACACCATTAAGGACAGTATTGAAAATCTTTTTAAAGGTGGAGAGGCATCTAAAATAAAGGAACAGTTTTCTGATATTTTAGGTGGCGTAAAAGATACCCTTTCTTCCTTTACTACTGGGATAAAAGTGGCATCACTTGTTGGAATTGCAGCTGCAATCGCAATTCTGTCGGTAGCTCTTAATTCCATTGCAAAGATTGAAGCAGAAAAGATTATAAAATCTTTAACTGCAATCGGTGTTATGCTTGGTGCTTTAAGCGGTACGCTATTCTTAATTACAAAGATTTTGTCTGCAAATGGATCTAAAGGATTGATAAAAGCAGGTGCATCGTTAGTTCTTATAGCGGAAGCAGTTAAGATACTGGCAGATGCTATGGTCAAAATGTCAGATTTATCATGGGAAGAAATCGGAAAAGGTCTGACTGCATTGGGCGGCGGTTTACTTGAGCTTTCGGTAGCGTTAAAGATTATAAACGGAACAAAAGTTCCCCTATCAACAAGTGTTGCGATGATTGCTTTGGCAGAGGCATGTAAAGTGCTTGGAGATGCTTTAGCAAAATTTGCAACTTTTTCGTGGGATGAAATCGCTCGTGGATTGACAGCAATGGGCGGAGCATTAGCTGAACTTACAGCCTCTCTATCTATTCTCAGTAAAGCTGGTGGATTTGGAGCATTATTGGGCGGTACCGGAATGCTTATCGCCGTACAGTCACTTAACGAAATTTCGCAAAATCTTGAACGGCTTGGAAATCTTTCATGGGATCAGATTGGTCATGGCTTAGCTGCAATGGGCGGAGCGCTTGGCGAATTTACTGTTGCTCTGAGTGCTCTCAGTGCAGTAGGAGGCTTTGGATCACTTCTTGGTGGAACAGGTATCCTTGTCGCAGTACAATCGCTCGATGAGATTTCGGAAAATTTGAAAAAACTGGGCTCTTTATCATGGGATGAAATTGGACACGGATTAGCTGCAATGGGAGGTGCGTTAGGAGAATTGACCGCATCGTTAAGCATTCTCAGTGCAGTAGGGGGATTCGGTTCACTTCTTGGAGCAACAGGTATTCTTGTCGCAGTACAGGCTTTAGATCCGATTGCTACAGCTCTTTCTCGTATCGGAGGAATGTCCTGGGAAGAAATTGGAAAAGGACTTGTTGGAATGGGAGGTGCTTTAGCAGAGCTTGGAACAGTTCTTGGTTTACTTGGAAATTTGGCTGGCTTTGGAAGTGTTATGGCCGGTGGAGCTATTTTGCTTGGTGTACAGGGGCTTGGAGATCTTGCTGACGCACTTAAAAAGTTTGGCAGTATGACATGGGATGAGATCACCAAAGGACTTGTCGGAATGGGAGGATCACTTACAGAGCTTGCCGTTGTTTCTGGTCTACTTGGTAATTTGGGTGGACTTGGGGCACTCATCGGAAGCGGTTCACTTCTTCTAGGAGTACAGGGACTTGGAGATCTTGCTGATGCACTTAAAAAGTTCGGAACGATGGATTGGGATGAAATTGGGCATGGTTTAACAGCAATGGCAGGTGCTCTTGGAGAGACTGCTCTTGGCGGATTACTCAATACGTTCTCAGGATTTGGTGCTGGGGCAATCGCTGAGATGGCAGCTCCATTAGGAGATCTTGCCGAATCCATAAAAAAATGGTCTGGCGTAACGGTTCCAGAGGGACTTGGCACTCAGTTAGGATCTCTGGCTGAAGGCGTTCAGCAATTCAACTTCAGTGGTTGGGGAGCAGATGCCATCGGATCTCTTGGAACACCTCTTGGTGATTTAGCTACATCAATTTCAAAATGGAGTGGAATAACTGTACCAGATGATATCGGAACAGGTCTTCAGAGCCTTGCCGGTGGAGTAAAATCTTTCAACTTCAGTGGTTGGGGAGCAGATGCCATTTCTGAATTGGCTACACCATTAGGCGATCTTGCAGGGGCTCTCGGAAAGTGGACAGACGTTACGGTTCCAGAAAATATTGAAACGAGTCTTAGCGGTCTGGCAAGCGGTATTGGTGCATGGAATTATGTTGAAACATATAACCTCGCAAACGTTATCGAACCACTTGGCTCATTTGCAGCAGCGGTTGAAAAATGGAATGGCGTTAGTATTTCAACTAATTTACAGTCTGGATTGGAAGGTTTGGCTGATGGTATTGATGCCTGCGATGGAATTTCTACAGGAAACTTATCAACGGTATGCGATGGTCTGGACGATATTGGAAAAGCAGTATCAAATCTTGCTGGAATTGATTTCAGTGGTGCATCAGCATCATTATCTGGATTTGCATCAGCAATCAGCAATGTGAACGTTTCCACAGACACATTTAAAAATCTGGGAACTAATATTGTAAGCAGCTTTACAAGTGCATTAAGTGCCGGTGTTGGAAAAGTCTCAATGGCCGGTACAAACCTTGCGAAAGCAGTAGCAACCGGTATGCGATCAGCATTAAGTACTGTATCATCCACAGCGTCAGCCATAACAAATGCAGCAAGAGCAAATGTGACAAATAAACAGAGCAGCTTTGTGTCTGCGGGTATTTTACTTATGTCCGGATTGGCATCAGGATTGCGAGCTAACTCAGGAACGGTTACAGGAGCAGCTTCATCTGCCGCATCTTCTGGTGCAAGCAGTGCTAGAGCTTATTATGGTAGCTTCTATAGTTCAGGTGTTTATCTGGTATCGGGGTTTGCTTCTGGTATCAGAGATAACATCAGTTCTGCGGCATCTGCGGCAGCATCAATGGCAGCATCCGCATCCGCAGCGGCAAGAGCAAATCTTAAAATCAAATCACCATCACGAGTTTTCTATGCGATTGGTGGATTTGCGGGACAAGGTTTCATTAATGCACTTGCGGATTATCGAGATGCGTCATATAAAGCCGGTTCTAGAATTGCGTTATCAGCAAGGGAAGGCTTACAAAAAGCAATCTCAAAAGTTACAGACAGTATTGAAAATGGAATGGACGGAACGCCTACGATTCGCCCGGTGCTTGATCTTAGTGCAGTGGAAGCAGGTGCAGGAAAGATTTCAGGGCTTCTTGGCATGGGAAAATCCATTGGTATTACTGGTAACATCGGTGCAATTTCTACAATGATGAGCAATCGTCAAAATGCAGCAAGTAACGATGATGTAGTATCAGCAATCAGTAAACTCTCGAAAGTAATCGGGAACAAATCTGGTGATTCTTATGTCATTAACGGTATTACCTATGATGACGGAAGTAATATTACCAGTGCAGTTAAATCTCTTATCAGAGCAGCAAAAGTAGGAGGGAGGGTGTAAAGTATGGCTGCCAAACAGAAGAAAGCAACCAAGGTTAAAATCGGTCTTCAGAAGAATACAGAACGTACAGTGTATGCTACTTGGGTGTGGAAGGGAAAACATACCAAAGAATATTCCGTAATGTGGAAATATTCAACTGGTAATGGAATTGCTTTTATTGGTAATGAGACCACAACCACTGCCAAACAAAGTGTTTGGACAGCACCCTCCAATGCAACGTCGGTTTCTGTTTATATAAAACCAATATCTACAACTCATAAAGTTGATAAAAAAGACGTTCGTTATTGGACATGTGTTTGGTCAACAAAAGTAAGCTACACTATTAAAGAATCTACAAAGCCAGAGAAACCATCAGCTCCGAAGGTTGTAATCGAGAAGTTTAAGCTTACTGCTGAAGCTGATATTTATGATAAAAACACAAAACAGGTTGAATTTTACATCGTAAAGAATGACAAGAACAAATTTAAAAGCGGAACCGCAGATGTGGATACCAATCACGTGGCGTATTCCTGTACTGTTTCAGCCGGTGGAGAATACAAAGTCCGAATTCGTGGTATTCGTGTTTCGGGCAAAACAAAACAATATGGCGACTGGTCTGAGTATTCGGATGGAGTAGGCACAATTCCGTCTGCTCCATCTAAAATAAATACGATCAAGGCGATATCTTCTACAGGTGTTCAGCTTACATGGGACAAGGTAAGCAATGCTACCGGCTATGATGTTGAGTATACCACAAAGAAAGCATATTTCGATCATTCTAAAGAAACAACAACAGTTTCGTTGAGTTCAAATGTATCATATGTCGATATTGTAGGATTAGAATCGGGACAGGAATGGTTTTTTAGAATCCGAGCAACCAACGCTCAGGGTCAGTCCGGTTGGTGTTCACCAGTATCTATTGTGCTGGGCAAAACGCCGGCAGCTCCCACCACATGGTCCTCTACAACAACCGGTATAGTTGGCGAAAACCTTATTCTATACTGGGTTCATAATTCAGAAGATAGTTCAAGTCAGACATATGCCCAGTTAGAGTTGATCGTTAATGGTGTGTCAAGTGTTCAGACGATTAAAAACAGTACAGATGAAGACGAAAAAGACCAGACAAGTTCTTATACAGTTGATACATCGAAATACAATGAAGGTGCCGTGATTCAGTGGCGAGTTCGTACAAGGGGTGTAATTCCTGAGTACGGCGACTGGTCTATTCAGAGAAGAATCGATATTTATGCACCGCCAACATTAGAACTGGGAACCAGCGGAATCAATAACTGGCTTTGGGATACATTTAATTTCCTGACAGACACGATTTATACTGCTTATGGAATTGGGGGGAATCTTCAAGATACAATTACGTCTTTTCCTTATTATATTACTGCTAAAGCAGGGCCAGAATCACAGAACCCCATCGGTTATCAGATTACGATTACTGCGAATGAAGGATACGATGCTCTGGACTATGACGGGAAAGAAAAAAGAGTCAGTGCTGGCGATGAAGTATACTCAAAATACTTTGATGCGGCTACTGGACATAGTTTGTTTGTTATCATTAACGCTTCAGACATTGATCTTGAAAATAATATCTCCTACACAATTCATTGTACAGTCAGTATGGATTCGGGGCTTACAGCGGAAGCAACATCTGAATTCGTTGTAGCATGGACTGATGAAGAGTTTATTCCAGATGCAGAGATTGGAATAGACAGTGATACCCTTACAGCATATATCAGACCATATTGCGAAGATGAAGATGGATACTTGCTTGATGACGTCACTCTTTCGGTATATCGAAGGGAATTTGACGGTACTTATACAGAGCTAGCAAGAGACATTGAAAATCAACATGTTGAAACTGACGAATTACTCGATTCAAATGAGGAAATGTTGCTTGACAGTTCCGGAAAAGAATTGATCGGAAGAGATGTTAATTCAAAAGCAATCTTCATAACTGATCCGCATCCAGCGTTGGACTATGCTAGATACCGAATCGTGGCAATGTCAACGATTACAGGTGCAATTAGTTATTCTGATATTCCAGGATATCCTGTTGGTGAAGACGCTGCGGTTATTCAGTGGGATGAAGAGTGGACGCAGTTCGATGTGATTGCTGACGATTATGGAAACGAAATGGATGAGCCGCCTTGGACTGGATCAATGCTTAAACTACCATATAATCTGGATGTTTCAGATAAGGGAAATACCGATGTGACATTTGCAAAGTATATTGGACGAAGACATCCCGTTTCCTATTATGGCACTCAGATTGGAGAAACTTCTACATGGAATGTTGATGTTATCAAAGATGATGCTGAAACGCTGTATGCTTTGAGACGATTAAAAGCGTATACAGGTGATGTTTATGTACGTGAACCATCTGGTAGTGGTTATTGGGCTAGTGTTCAGGTGTCATTCAACCAGAAACATTGTGAACTAACGATCCCGGTTACTTTAGATATTACGAGAGTGGATGGAGGTGCTTAAATGCCAGATTGGACAAAACCAATGCAACAGACGTTTGAGTATTTTGTTGTAGATCCAGGTACATGGAAAGATCAATCGAAGCTTGACAAAATCCTGTCATCCACTATTACTCGTGATGAAGAGGAGAGCACGCTTGGGTCAGCAACTATTGACTGCACTGATATGATAGGAGAATGCTATGTTCGGATTTATCTTGTAACAATTCAAAATGGAATAAAAGAACGACACCCATTGGCAACGGTATTGGTTCAGTCGCCAAAGACTGGATTTGACGGACGGGTTCAAAGCGTTTCACTTGATGCATATACACCTCTGATTGAGTTAAAAGAAAAGTATCCCGACATAGGATATTCCATTCTCAAAGGTCAGAATATTATGAATATTGCATCGAGACTGACAAGAGAAAAGATTCGTGCGCCGGTTGTAATGGGGAGTGATGACACAGAGTTGTACTATGATTTCATTGCAAATCTGAACGATTCATGGCTGTCCTATTTAACGGACTTAATCTCTAATGCAAAATTTAAGTTCGATTTGGATGAAATGGGTCGTGTTGGTTATGCCCCAATTCAGGACGTGGCATCACTACAGCCTGTGTGGGAATATACTGACGATAATAGTTCCATCCTATACCCGCAGATTGATATGGAACGGGATATGTACGGACTGCCAAATGTAGTGGAAGTTATTTATTCCACAAATTCAAGCTATCTGTATTCAAAAGCTGTGAACGATGATGAGAATAGTCCCATTTCAACTGTGAATCGGGGGCGAGAGATTGTATACCGAGTGACAGATCCGGACATAGTCGGAAATCCAACACAGAAACAGATAGATGAATATGCAAAGCAACTTTTAAGAAATAATTCTTGTCTTGAGTACACAGTAACTTATACACATGGATATTGTCCGGTTCGTATAGGGGACTGTGTTCTTTTAAATTACAGACGTGCTGGCATTGAGAACATAAAAGCGAAAGTTACAAATCAAACAATCAAATGCGAACCAGGTTGTCCCGTTTCAGAGACAGCTATTTTTACTACTAAATTATGGGGGTGATTTCATATGGAACTTGATTCTCGGTTATTGCATCAGTTTGCAGAAGTTACAAATGGTAATAGAGAAACTGGCAAAGTTGAAAACACTGCCTATGGTACGGTTGTGAAAAATGGAGATGTAACTTATGTTCGATTGGACGGTACTGAGTTATTAACGCCAGTTTCGATGGCAATGGATGCAGAAGATGGAGATAGAGTAGTTGTTACGATTAAAAATCATACAGCCACAATCACCGGAAATATCAGTTCTCCAGCATCTGCCAGAACCGCTACGAAGTTCATGAAGTTTACGGATGAGGGACTGGCTGTCGGTGATATTGGGGATAACGGCAAAGCTAATGGACCACATACACTTATGAGTTCTGATACCTATTATATTGTCGATAAAGATGGTAACAAGATTGCTTCTTTTTCGGGAACTAGGATAAATCTTGGTAATGGTATGGCAGTAATGACGGTCGATGAAATTAATCTTGGAAATGGTAAAGCTATTTTCGCAACGGATCATGTCGAAGTTGCCGATGGTGCAGCTTATTTTTCACCGAGTCTGTTAAAGCTTGGGAATAGGGACAGCTCAGAAGTTCAGTTATGCAATGGAAAAGGAAAAATCAAAATGGATGGAGATGTCCTTTTGATTTCTGGTAACACAGCTCTTGGATTGCGAAATGTTTACAGAAATTATTATTTTGCAGAAACTGTATGCCGATCAGACTCAAATAATCCGGTTGCTGCTATTCAGGCATACCGAGGCGATGGTGTTGGCTCATCAGTAATTGCGGATATGAATGGTGTACGAGTGAACGTCCCATCTAATAAAAATTTGAGCGTGAACGGACGAGAAGTACTACTGTCAAACACTTTAATGGCTGTCGGAACAGTTGTTGCAACTGGTAGTATAAAAAAGGGAAAAACGGCATCGCTTACTGCTAAAGTGCCAGTACCTTCTGGATATAGTCTTGCCGGAATTCGGGAGATAAAAACAAATCATAACAATGCTTGCCGAATGACTCAATTCTACACACATCCAAGTGCAAATCAGGTTGGAGCTACATTCGTGAATACTTCAAATACCGATTTCACAAACAAAGATATGTCAAAAAGCAATAAGAAATTGCAGGTAACTATAGAGTGGTTTGCATTTCGCTGTTCCGCAGCTACAGTATCTGGGGACAATATCATCGACTGGGTTGAAGATTAAAGGGAGGTGACATAATGTAATGGCTGCAATATCTACATATCTGGCACGAATCAAATCGGCGATTTTAGGTGAAGAAGTACGAGGGGCAATTTACGATTCCATTAAGGCTATTAATGATGAAAACGTAAATGTTCTTAATAATTGTAAGGCTGCCAGTAATGAGGCGGCAAAAGCATATAATGATGCAAAAAAATGTTCAGAAAGTGCTAATAAAGCTGCGAACAATGCTTGTGAAGCAGAAAATAATGCCAATACATATATGGCAAATGCGTTACAATTAGCACGTTATGCCAAACAATCGGCAAAAGAAATTGACGAAAAAGTGGCTGTTGTAACGTCAATGAAAAGTTCATTGCTTGACAGCTACCAGATTACGGACAATATGCTGGATTCATCTGGCAGTCCGATCCTCGATAGTGATGGACGGAATCTCACAGGAGCCGTTGTTCTTGCAGAGATGGGTTATGTAGCTTCACTCGAAAAGAGGATAGAAGCTTTGGAAGTTGTTATCAAATCAATCATTTCAAAATAAAGGAGGAAATTCAAAATGGGAAAACTTACTGATTATGCCGCAGTGTCAAGATTTGACAGCGGAGACATTCTTATCAAGGATGGCACAAATGGAACTAAGAAAATTACAGTGGAAGATGCCGCAAGAGAGTTTGCGGGACTTGTATCCGCAGAACAGCATCGACTTATCTGGGGCGGAAGAAATCTTGGATCTTCTGTTACAGCGGAACAGAGAGCCGCCATCAAAGCGGGAACTTTTGACAATCTATATATCGGGGATTACTGGGTGATCAATGGTGTTACTTGGAGAATCTGGGATATTGACTATTTCATGCGCTGCGGTGATACTGACTTCACAACACATCATCTGGTAATCGTTCCTGATTCTTCTCTGTACAACCATGTTATGAATGACACAAACATTACAGATGGTGGATACGTTGGCTCTAAGATGTACACAGAAGGACTTGAGCAGGCAAAGACTGCATTCAAAGCCGCTTTCGGTGATATGGTTCTCACTCATCGAGACTATCTGACAAATGCTGTTACAGACGGACATCCTTCTGCTGGTGCATGGTTCGATTCTGAAGTTGAGCTGATGAACGAAATCATGGTATATGGCACTCATGTATATGCTGCAATGAGTACCGGATCTATGATACCTAATAAGTATACTACCGGAAAACAGCAGTTCGCTGCACCAATGTTGAATCCGTCTATTCTCAATCGTCGTTTTTGGTTCTGGCTCAGGGACGTCGTGTCTTCGGCTAACTTTGCCAATGTGAGCCACGACGGTTTTGCGATTTACAACAACGCTTCGTACTCTCATGGGGTTCGTCCGTATGCCGTGATTGGTGGTTAATGACTCTGAGGGGCCTAGTGCCCCGAAGACAAAGTTAAGTATGCAGGTTACAATGAAGTCTGATATAAAATAGAAGAACAGGAGAAAAATCAAAATGGAAAATAAAACTTATTCTATTACTCTTGCCGATGGAACTATCATTGGCGATTTAAAGTTGAACGGAAATAATTTCATTTCCAAAACCAAAATTTCCCATGACGCTTTCGCAGATAATTGCAGTCCGGTTACTATTAACGATGGCGAGGTAGAAGAAGTTCACGAGAATATGGAGCTGGTACAGATCACAGAAATGGGGAATGAATACTGGTTCGTTCTCCGGGATATTTCAAAAGCTGAAATGGAAAAGATCAAGATGCAGTCAGATATTGAGTATATTGCAATGATGGCTGGAGTAGAACTTTAAGAAAAAGGGGGAACATCGTGATGCATAGTGAAAAATTTGAAAAGGTAAAACGTTTCTATACACTGAAAGTATGGAATGAAACTCGTGTCCGTAACGCCGTAAAGATGAACTGGATTACAGAAGAAGAATTCACTGAGATTACTGGAAAGGATTATTAATGAGTGTACTTGCAGCAAAGAGAAAAGAATCGAGGGATGAAGCTATCGCTCATTCAATAGAGCTGCATGATATGCTGATTGAACTTATGCGTAGAGGTTTCGGAGTCAAAGATGTCGATCAGTATGTAAGAGTGCGGTTTGCATATGGGAAAGATCCGGTAGAAGATTTTGCTAAATATCGTTATATTATGATGGAAGCAAAGAATCAGATCGAGAGAGCTGCTTCCTTATTAACCGCAAATCTTAGAGCTGCAAAATCTTTGTATCCGACTTCTATGCATGAGTATGAAATACGGCGAGATTATCAGAATGCCGGTATTGTGAATTGTAATCAGTTGATTGGCCAATTACAGCATGTTGTAGATGTATTCAATGTTGATTTGAATATCTATAGCAAATATATCAAAGCTATCGACCGAGAAATCGAGTTGATAAAGAAATGGCGTCAAAGGGATAACAAAATCAAATCGTTTCTTCCAGGGTAACATCTGTATTTGTATGCGTGTCTTCGGCTAACTTTGCCAATGTGAACAACAACGGTAATGCGAATTACAACAACGCTTCGAACTCTAATGGGGTTCGTCCGGATTCTTTGATCTAACCAATCAGGGAAGGAGATGTTATCCGTTCCACCAAAGGGATAAATGACAAAGCCGGACGCAATTTACTACGGTAACTATTGCTATCACGGTGAATAATTATGACATACGAGGAGATTCTCTGCGACGCCAACAATCTCTATGCGGCTTATAAAGCCTCTATAAAAGGCAGTAAGTGGAAAGAATCGACACAAAGATTTATGCTGAACTTTCTGCGGTATATTTTCGAGATACAAGATGACCTGATTAACAGGACTCTTGAGAATGGATCAGTGGATGAGTTTGAACTGCAAGAACGAGGAAAAATAAGACCTATTACAAGTATTGCAGTGAAAGACCGTATTATCAGGCATGTTCTATGCGACGAATTATT
>ENA-ORUQ01000368-ORUQ01000368.1-human-gut-metagenome-genome-assembly--contig:-NODE-368-length-53625-cov-9.160164_pt1 | contig 53625 bp, 59 predicted proteins | sample MGYA00242081_ERZ509211 | MGnify/ENA primary metagenome ERZ509211 (study PRJEB26280, sample SAMEA2338785) | human gut metagenome | biome: human gut; feature: human-associated habitat; material: faeces...
CTTTTTTATTGTTTCTGGAAAAATTCCCCTACCGAGTAAAATTTTACACTAAGTTCATCTATCCACTTTTCTATAGTGATATGATATACACTCCCATTATGTCCAACCACAGTTGACCCAGATGCTCCTCTTTTACGGAACATCGAGAGCACATCAGCCAGAGATGGCATTGTGCTGCCTGGATGGTTATGCAAGATTTCATAATTGCCATGATGTGCAAGTAGAATTTTCATCTCGTTATCAAACAATCCTGCATGAAAAGGGACATCAATCGTATTATTTTCTACTATCAGTTTCCCTGTTCTGGCATCCAAGAAAGCAATATCTTCAAATGTCGTGCCACTACGATGTTGAAGAATTTCAAGAGCTTTTCTGAAGAGAGATTCATTTACTTCCTTATGTGGAGTAATTCCCTTGAAATTATCATGAAAGGCCTTAGTTCGAATAAAGCCAAAATTGATTGTCTGGGTGTTTCTGATTCCGTTGTTAAGAATCTTTTCATCTCCCTGTGGAATAACCTTTGGCCGTTTAAAATATCTGTCGGTTACTTTCAATACCTCTTTGGCAAAAGGCGAAGCATTAGGATTGAGCTTTGCGGCGCAAAAAGCTTCGGCAAAGAATTCATCTGCATTTGTATCGGCGTACTCGGAAATAAATATCTTCTTCTTTTCCTTGATGGCCTGTTCAAAATCAATCTCCTTAAGGACAATCCTGCGCTTATCTATTTTCGACAGAGCAGTCTTGTACCTCCGACGGATAGCCTTGATTTCCTTCCAAAATACCGGATCCAATTGGCTTTGGGATATTGAATGTGCGAATTCATGGGTAATTGTTCTTATAATTAACCTATCAGCAGGTATCACCGGATTCTGTGGCAATGAAAACTCCGTAGATACACTATCTTGTGCTTCCCACCGAATAAAGCGTTCTTTATCAGTGTTGTAATAGGATTTTGTTAATTCAAGAATAGCCTCCCGGCTTTCACCTACCCGAATGACTTTTGCCTGGGCACTTTTTGACGATTCAATTCGTATTTCGACCGTACCAGTCTTATATTCCTTCGTCAGGTTAAGCCAAGCCGCCATTTGGTCTCGCATGATATCAAGGTTGCTGCCATTGAGGTCTACCTTCTTTATACCATACGGTTTTAGTGCGCCAAACATTACATCAGAGAGCTCTTCAGTTGACCTTGCATTTTGGATTGATTTTAGCGGAGAGGCTGTTGCCGAAGAATCATTGGGCTTTCGCCATTCCTTCAGCCTCCAGTCTTCCAATGTAACACTCTTATCCACATACACCGCTTTCCACTGGTTATATGTTATGCCCTGCGGCACATACACATTCTTCCCTGCAGCATTCCTTGTTACCCTCGTATTCCCCTGCTTTGCATAGCCTCTGAGGCTCCCCGCAATGGTGGATCGGCAATTGGGATGGAGGGGAGGCACATTTTCCCCCGTCCTCGCCTCCTTCACAGGAATAAGCCGTCCATCATGTTCCCGGCATTGGGCGGAGGTCCTGCGGTCCAGGGTAGCAATGAATCGGAAGTACTTCAACCCCGATTCTTTGATGCTGTCCAGGGCCGCCCGGTTCTGGGCGTAGTTCATTTCCGTCCGCACCAGGCGGGTGGCATTGTAGCGGCCGGCATGCATCTTTTCTTCCACCATGCGGCTCATGTCCGGCACGGAGAGCCCCCGGTGCACGCCATTTTCTATGGTGGTCCGGATAACGTTCCCCAGCTGGGCATTATTCTTCCAGATTCTTTCACTGTAGTTCTTCCCGCTCCAGGGAGTCCCCACCACTTTGGCCACGGCAGCGTCATCCACCGCCACATCGGCTTTCATAGTTCCGGCCTTCTCCGCCACGTCATACATGCCATGGTAGAATCGGTCCTTGTATGCCTCGGATAGGAAATCCCCCATGCGGTCTTCTGTCTTCCGTCCCAGGGCGTCCAGGCTCTTCAGAGTTTCCGCATAGAGGGCATCCAGCCTTGAAATGCGACTTCGCATGGCCAGGGTATCCAGTTCCCGGGAAAGCCCTTTTTGGTCAAATTCCTCGATTCCCTGTAAATACTCCTCCATGCTCATCCTCCAGCGGCGGTATTCGCTGCCGGTGAGGAGCTTATGGGCCTCCGCCATGGAAAGCTTGTTGTCCTTAGCGAAGCGTCCATACAAAGCAGCCACATCATCCTGTATGTCCTTCAGGGCCTGCTCGTAGTACTGGGCCAGGTCCTTTTCCACGGTCTCTTGGCATCGTTTATGCCAGGCCTTTTCATACTCCACGGATCGTTCTTCCCAGTACTTCTCATTTTCACTGTTGTCAAACTTGTCCGGCATGGCTTACCACCTGAGTTTTCTGAAGGCGATCAGCTGCCCGCCTGTGTCCATGAGATGGGAGACGAGAGAGTCCAGCCGGGTGGAGTCATCCTCTCCCGACAGCTCGATGGTCACGTCTCCCTCTTTGATGGATTTGGGGATCCTGGCATCTTCTCCCAGAATGGCAGCCTTCCGCAATGAAATATACCGTCCCGCAGTCATGCGGGTGTGCAGTCCATCCAGCTCCAATGGCAGTGTGCCCTGGTTGATTGTATTCAGGATGCTCTGTCCCTCTGATTCCCACAGCCAGGAAAGCAAGCCGCTATCCCCGTCCGGTACGGTGTACCCGGTACTTTCACTGATGAGCAGTTTCACATCTTCAAGCATAGCGGCCTCCTTTGGAAATACGGCTCAGATCAGCCGATTTTGTGCTTCAGTGCGACAATGCGGACAGCTTTGGACTCGAATACCCGTTTCCAGTTGGTGCCATCGGCCAGTTCTGCGCGGGATGGAGATTCCACGTTAGCCCGTTTCGCATTGGTCCATGCCACTCCCCGGGGATGCATGATGAAGCAGCGGCGGTTATACAGCATATTCACACCGGCACCGGTATCCGGGTCTCTGTCGGTTTCAGTCTGCACGAATCCTTCCGGAGTACCTTCGCCGTATGCGATGGCTCCCTGGCCGAAGAGATAGGTCGTATATACCCCATCGGCTACAGGGCATCCATCATCGACGATGACGCGGCGGTCCTGGTAGACGTCGAATTCTACGGAGTTGGAATCTCTTTCGGTGGTGATGAGGTTCAGTTTCTTCAGGTATGCCTTGGTAGCGGAATTCATGCAGATAGCGGTGAGCTGGTCCTGTGCATCGCCCAGAAGCTGGAGCGCATCGATAACGGCAGTGGCTCCGATATTGGCGGCGGTGCCGGTTCCTGCGGAAATATCCAGTACATGGTCTTTCATGGTAGTAGAAGCGAATACACCGGTCAGGATGCTGATCAGTTCCTTCTGGTACTGGCGAGCCCAGTAGCCTGCTACCAGGTCCCCGATGGCCTTCATAGGATCAGTCCCTGCGAGGGCAGCGGCGAGGGCGGTGGCGCTCCACTGCTGGCGTCTCATGATAGTGGTGGATACATCTTTACTGGAGGTGATTTTCTGTTTTTCACCGGTCTTCCCTTCTACGATGTTTTCCGCATCGCCGGAAAGGTCTTCGAAGAAAGGCATGTTATGGGTGCGGGCTGCTTCACTGGCCAGCGCATCGAATTCAGCGTTCCTGGTAATAATTCCGGAATTGAAGAGGGCGGACTTTTCCATGGTCCGCTGTACCACGTATGGGTTAAACAGTTCCGGTACAATGACGTCATTAAAAGTAGTTCCAGGCATTTATTTTCTCCTTTGCTTTAAATCTTTACCCCCGCAGCCGCTGCCATAGCTCGCGCCTGTTCGGGGTTTTCTCTGAAAAGTTTACCCTGTTCGGTCAGGTTGAACGTCTCCTTGGCGAAGGGGTTCGCATTACCGCCGCCTTCTCCTGCATTGGGGTGGTAGCCCGGCTTCGGGCCTGCCGCCTTGAAGAGGAAAGGCTTATCTTTCTTGAGCGCTTCTACCTGTTCCTTCAGGCCGGTGATTTTTCCATCTTCACCCATGATGAGCTTTTCCCTGTCCACCAGGCCGGACACAATATCCACGTCCTGCGCATCGGAGGCAATGGCCATCTTGATGGCATCGGAAATCCGGAGATTCTTCAGGGCTGTATCCGCCTCTTCCTTTGCTTTTTTATTGGCATCCTGGAGGCTCTTGATTTCAGCCTTCAGCTTTTCGGCATCCCCTGTGGACTTCTTCAGCGCTTCCAGCTGCTTGTCCCGTTCGGTCACGGTGGCGGTTAAGGTCTTCTTTTCCTCGTTGACCTCATTGAAACGAGATTTCGGCACATAGGCTCCGTCGAGATAGGAATTGATGGTCTTCTTCGCATCTGCCTGCTTGTCATCAGCAATGCCCAGCGCCTTTAAAAGTTCTTCGATTGTCATAACTGTCCTCCCGGTTTTTACCGTGGTTCACCTTCCCACGTTTGAGATTTTTTGAAATTGAAAATAGCCGAAAACGCATTTATCCGGCCTTTACAGCGGCCTTTGCTTTCCGGCTAGTAACTTTACTGCCCACAGGCTTCGGAGCCACTGCGGGCGCCGCCTCCTTCGTTTTCTGCACCGTTTCTGCCGCTTCCGGGCCACCGTATGGCGCATCACGGACGATGGCATCCAGGATGATGGCCCGGATTTCACTTTCCGCCTTTCCCCTGACCTTCAATAGGGGAAATTCCTTACCAAAATGCTCTGCATACCGCATGAGAAATTCCAGCATTATTTCTCACCTCCCTCATTGCCGCCGGAGTCATGGAAGCCGGCCACTCCGCCATAAGCATCCATTTCTTCCTCCTGCTTTTTCTTCTCTTCATCGATTTCCTTAATCTCCGCTTCCACGTCATCCACGAATGGATGATGGGCGAGAATGGTCTTCTGGGATACAATCCCCTGGGAGCGGCTGCACATGTCGGCCAGTTCCGAATCATTCTTGATGGAGGTCCGGGTCCAGGTCTGCACAATATTATTCGCCGTCTTCCCCGCAGCCTTAAGGATGGCCCGGACGAGCTGGTTAAAGCCAAGAGTAAAGAAAGCTTCCGCCTGCCCCGCCTTGAGCTCCAGCAGGGCATAGACGAATTTCATCGCCTCGCCGCTGGTCTTATCCAGCCCCTGCTGGTCCGGGTCCACGCCCTGGCCCATGGTGAAGATGGCCTTCTTCGTAATGGTCAGCATCTTCTCCCTGGCCTCCACAGGGATCTCAATGGTCAGCGTAGACACGCCGCTGCTGTCCCCGTTTCCCATGTTTTCCACCTTGATGGCCTTATACTGCTTCAGATTCTGGAGAAATTCCCCCAGATCTTCGCCGCCGTAGTTGCTGAGCACCAGGATGACTTCCTGAATGTCTTCCAGGTCATTCATGAATCCGCTGTATGTCAGGTCATAGGCATCGATGAGCTTTTTTATTTTGGACAGCTCTGACTTGCAGAGGATATTATTCCGGAATGGGATAAATGGCACTTCTCCATAGTCATGGAGCATGTGGTTTTCCGCATCCGATAGCCCTGCGTTGTAGAAATCGGTGAACATGGGGTATTCCATGAGTCCCGTTTCCACATCATCGGCCGCCCGCTTTCGGAAGGTTTCGCATTCCTTTTCTGTCCAGTACTCATACACATCGTAGGTATCTCCGGTCTCCTCATCCATTTCCTGGTAGACCCGAAGCACCGCCAGCAGCTTCTGGTTCAGTTTCTGGTCCCACACAGGAATGACCTGCTCTGACGGCACCACCGCCCACTGGAAATCCCCGTTCCCGTCTTTCCAGTAGTGAACCCAGCCGATGCCCGCATTGGAGGTCCTGGTGGCCAGCTCCATGCACTTCGTCTTGTAGCCGTCTCCCAGTCCATTCACGATGAGCTGGTTCAGATCCTTATCATGGGCATCAAATACAGGCGGCGCCGTAAACATATAGGATGTCTTCTGGTCCACCAGGAGAGGATAGAACCCCATGCCGATGCGGTTATCCGCATTCCTCATGGGGTTCTTTTCTTCCTTCTGTTTTTCCCTGAACAGGATATCGTTCTTCACATCGTAATATCGCTTCGCCGTCAGGACTTTCATGAGGAAATCTCCATGCCCCATGATGTAGCGATTAATGACTTTCTTAGCTGCTGACAGTTCCATTATTTCCTCTTCAAAATACTCAAATGCGCCCGCGGCATCAGGTCTATGCACCCGTACCGGCAGGCATCAATGGCATGGTTATTTTTATCCGGATAGGCTGAAATGTATTCCCCCGCCCGGTTTGTCTCATATTCGTACTGCATGAATTCCTTGTACGTATTCGGTGCCCGGCTCTTATCAATGTAGATGTGGTTCAGGCTCTGGAGCCACCGGATACCGAATTCCACGCTGTCCGGCCCTTTCTTCGCCCCGTACACCCTTGCATGGCAGCCAAGAGAAGGAAGGCAGGCATTCAGTTCCGCAATCGATTTCGGTTCTGCGCTATCTGCCTCCACCACCGGGTGACCCCGAAGCAGTGGAGCCATGAGGACCGCAGCCTGCTTATTCATGAGATGGGTCCTGTAAATTTCCCCAAAGATGTACAGGTCCTCATGTTTCGCATCGTAATGCATCTGGACGAATGCCAGAGGATCCAGGGCAAATCCGAAGTCAAGGCCATAGTGCAGGTGGTCAAATTGTCCGATCATTTCCTCATCCATGGCCATGTCGGATACGTTATCAAAGACCGCCCCGCCGGTACCGGTCGCTTCTCCCAGGTACTCATGGCGGTAGGATGTCTCGTTCCTTTCCTTCAGCTTCTCCGCCTCCAGAAGGAACTGGGGACCCAGCCAATCCGCCGGAACGTCCTTATAGGTGGAATGATTGATAAGCCTGTCCGGGTCATCGTAGAGCTGTTCCACATTCACCCATGCATCTCGTGACTTCGGCGGGTTGAATGAACAGAATTCCCAGTACACCGGCCCGCCGCGGAGGAGGGACTGGTTCAGATTGCGAATTTCTTCCATCCCGTTGAACTGGTCCAGTTCTTCAAACCACACGATTCCCACATACCCAAAGGACGGCCGGAAGGATTTGATCTTTTGCGGATCATCAGCACCCCGGAAGACAATCTTCTGCCCTGTGTGCTTCAGCGTGATTTCCGCCGGGCTGATTTTAAACTGAAACAGGCTGCTGATGCCCAATTCCTCTATAGCCCACTGTATCTGCGGATATACGGAACTTTTAATGGTATCTTTGACCTTGCGGACAACGACCACATGGCACTCCGGGTGCTGGAGCATGAGAATAGGAATCATCAGGCTCACGAAGGATGACTTTGTGGACCCGCGGCCGCCCTTCATCCAGTAGTAGGTATGGCCATGACTCATGATGTCATAGAAGACTTCGTCAAAGGCTGGGCTTACAAAATCAGCGATATTAATGTCCATCCTTTGTCCTCCTGTCGAACGTGAAATTGATATGCAGCGCATCCCCGGGGGCGGCTTTCATTTCATCCACCTCGGCCTTCAGCTTTTCTTTCTGGAGCTTCAGCATCTCCCCATCTCCATCAAGGCCATACCGCTTAGCCAGCTGCTTGGCCGCTTCCAGGCGGTCATGGGCACTGATCTGCTTCTGCACGGTTCTGGCAGAGCTGTATCCTTTCCCCTCGCCTTCGACCACTACCACTTCCTCCATGATTTCTCCTCTCATGGAGCTGGTGAGGAATTTCATCACCTCATCTGACTTGGCTATACTGTTTTTCTCGATTTCCGCCAGCCTTTTGTCCAGGGCCTTCCGGATTTGAGGCTTTTTGATGTTATCCGCGCCGGTCCTGTAGGCAGTTTTTTCCGAGTAACCCGCTCTTTTTGCGGCCTCTGTAGCGTTTCCCAACTGGATATAGAAATCAATGAACCTTTTCTGCTTCAGGGTAAGTCCGTCTTTTTTGCCTAAGACCCTGTTATTTTTGGTTCTCCTTCTGTTTCCCCTGCCCTTTTTTACCGGCCCGGCCATTACATCCCCACCACCTCTTCCTTCCGCACATGAAAAGGACGCCCTTTTCGGGGCGCCCCTTTCACATGACTCTCAAAGTTTTCGATTCTCAGCAGGCTTTACGCGGAATCCCTTTCCCTAAACTTGCCGACTATATCATATCACAAACTTGAAAGTATTATTTCGTATAGTTTCGTATAGTTTCGTATAGTCTTTCATTTCTTGAGGAAGGCGATGGCCTCGGCCCGCACCAGCTTGGTGTATGTGATGCTGTAGTGGGTGGCAGCAGCGATGCGTTTCCATGGCCACAAGTAGAAATAGCGCTGGCGCATGACTGTTTTCTGCAGGTTTTTTGGCAGCGTGTCTATCATGACTCCCGCCGTAATTCTCAGCCTCTCCACTTTTTCTTTCTGGCTTTCCGCCCGCTTTCTGGCGTTGGTTTCCATGATAAAGAGGTCGGACAGCTCATGGGGTCTTCCGCCTCCCGAACCTCCGCCTGAAATCGGAGCTCCTCCTACGCCTCCTGCTTCTGTTATCCTGGCGCTGATGACTTCCAGTTCGTTCTGTAAGAGCTCCAGTTTCTTGCCTTCGTCGTAGAGTTTATCGAAAAAACATTGGATGTCCAAGCCTCTTCCCCTCCTTTACCGCGTCTTCGGCCTTGCCGCCCGTTTCTCCTCCGGAATCACGGAGCGGTACACCTCCCTGGTATACACATTCCTGATGGCTATGTCTTCTGCAGGTTCATATCCGTTCATTTTGAGATAGAAACGGATAGCCTTGATGCAGTCGAAAGCGTCTGCGGCTTTCTGCTTCTCTTTCAGTTTCTTCGCTTCCCGCCGGAAATTGGCCAGTGCCTTTTCGAAGGTGGGATCCTGGTGTCTTGCTACTCCCGGGTTTAATCCTTTCTTTCCCATTTCATTTTCTCCTTCCTCTTTCCGCTTCTCTCTTGGATTTTCTCTCCACCTGCCTCCACCCTTCCATCCGGTCATCGGCACGGCCTGCCAGTACCACTGCGCTGATGACCACACTGGCGATGAGGCTTCCAATGAAGGCGCCCGCCACTAAGCAGATAATGTTATCCATCTTCTTTTCCCTCTCCCTTTTCGATTAATAGAATAGTCTTTCCAGTCTCTTATAATGCTCGAAGAGAGCAAGCCAGTCTTCGGCATCCATGGTGACTTTCCATGGCTTTCCTGCCCGCCGGTGAAAAACGACGGGTGTGTCATTGCCTGTTTCCGCCGCATCCCGCCTGCTTTGTTCCATGGCGTCGTCAATGTTCAGGTGCTCCACCCGCTTGACTTCGATGTGTATGCCCGGGAGCCCTACTACGTCGGCAGCGCCTTCCGGGTTGTTCCCGCAGTGCTGGGCTGTCCTTCTGGCATCCTGCCACCCATATTTCTTCAGCAGCTGCACAACTTCCAGCTCCCCGCGCTTCCCTTTCTCCCTGCTGTTAATGGCCATTCTCTTTCTCCATCCTCTCCGCCGTTTCTCTTTTCAGGGCCTTTCCTAAAACGCTATTCAGTATAGCTCTTCTATCCATGTAGGGCTTCGCGATGTACTGAGAAAGGATTTCTCCCATGCCAGGGCTATTTTCCAGAACGCATTCAATGAGAAGGTATGCCGCGGCCGCCACTGCCCAGCCGTCCATAAATTCTTCTTTCCCTTCCTGCATAACCCTGGTGGATATAGCCCCGCTCCCGCTCTTCTTCATCATGACGATTATGGTTGTCGTTTCTTCCTGCCCTCCGTTGAATAAACGGTCCGCTTCTTCTACGGTATAGGCCTTCCCTTTTGATTCCTTCATACTTTCCCTCCTTCTACTCTTTCCCAAAACGCTTCTTCGTCCGCCGCCTTCCGGAGCTTTGCTTCCCTGATGGGGTTTCTCATCTCGCTGCCATCGTTAGGCCTCCAGAGATGGAGACAATGCTTGCTGATATTGATGTACTCCGACTTCTTCGGATGAAATTCCACGCACTCTTCCTCCGGTTCGAAGAAGAGGTCCTTGATTTCGCACATTTCATCCCATGTAGGGGTCCTGGCGTGATTATATGGCGACACGCTCACATGGTCCCACCCTCCCCCGTTGGTGGCGATGATGTTAAACCAGCGGTAGGATGACTTGAGACGGATGCGAAATACTCCGTTGTAGCGTTCATCTTCTCCGTAGAAAGAAATGGATAACAGCCGTGCTTTCTTCAGTCTATATTCGTTTAATGAGGTTAAATCCTTCATTCTTCTTTCTCCTTTATCTCCCTCAGAATGGGATCTCTTCATCCACGTCTTTATTTCCGGAGGGGAATCCCAGTGTTTCCTGCTTCATTTGTCCCTTTTCTGCTTTTGCGGGCCCGAACTGCCCGAAGTTTCCCCTGTCCTGTCCGCCGGAAGGGCCCGGCATACCGCCTGCGGCTCCTCCCATGACGGGCTGGCCACCGGAACGGTCCTGGGGGTAGTATCCGGATGGGTCTCCTCCCCACCCGGGCTGTCCTGTTTCCCTGTTCCAGGGAGACTGTCCTTCCGGTTTTCTTGAGTGAAATGGCTGGGCAATGATTCTTGCCACTATTTCCGTGACCCAATGGCGCTGCTGCTTATCATCGTCCCAGCTTCTGGTATTGATTCTTCCTTCCACAAAGACATAGGCCCCTTTCTTCAGCTTCTGCCCGGCTTCCTCGGCCAGGCTGCCCCATGCTGTCACAGGCACCCAGGCTGTCATTTCCTTTTCCTGCCCCTGCACGGTGTATCTTGTGTTGACGGCCACCGTCATGGATGCCACTGCCCTTCCTGTCTTTGTTGCCCTTACGACGGGATCCTTCGTGAGGTTCCCTGTAATCTGTACGCTGTTCATTTTTCTCCTCCTGCCATGTCAGCCATAGCCATGTCAGCCATAACCTCGAAAAATTTCCTTGCTGCCCGCCGGTACTTTTCTTTTTTTCCTGGCTCCATGGCATCGGCGTGACGCAGCATGGACTGGGCTTCCCGTTTGACGTTTTCAAAGGCATATCCGAAGGCGGTTTCGTTTTCGTCCTTCACGCCCCGGGCTTTGAGTCCTTCCAGCTCTTTTTTCATGGATTCCATTTCCTGCCTGACTTCTTCCGGCACTTCCTTTACTACCGCCGTGGCCACAGGTTTTTTCTTTTCTTCTTCCAGTTCGGCCCGAAGCTTTGCCGCCTGCTGGCGGGCGAATTCTCCTTCCGCCTCAGCCTGGTTCTTCGCGCTTTCCAGCCGATTGATGGACTCCCTTGCCTTTCTTTCCGCCTCCCCGGCAGACTGACGGAGGAAGGCGGCCGTTTCTTCCGCCTTTGCTTTCTCTACTTCCGCCTTATCTTTTGCTTCGTTCAGCTCTTTGATTTTGGCTTCTAGCTCCCGGGTGCTCATTCCTTTCAATTCTTCCCGGTGCTCTTCCATGAATTCCGCCCGTTCATCGTCGTCCCTGATCTTGAGGAGGGCGGTCATCTGGGTGTAGTTCAGCTCTTTCACCTGTTCCGCATCCAGTTCTTTACCGAAGAGCTTGCCCTGGTTTCCTTCCACTCCGAAGGCACGGTAAATCTTCATGAGGTTCTGGGCCGTACGTTCTGAGTAGTCTACGGACTCTTCCAGCCACTTGCTCCAGTTCCCGTGGCCAATGAGCCGTTTGGCCTCCGTGAGCCGGGCCCCGATTTCGATGCAGCTGTTTGTGATGTAGGACCTGGCCTGCTGCTTGATTGTATTGATTTCACCGGCAATGGTATCCAGGTTCCTTACCGCCTTCACATTTTCTTCTTTTCTTTCTTCCACGTCATTCATTCTGCTTTTCTCCCTTCTTCTGCTGACTTCAGGCTTTTGCCCATGGCTTTGTATTTCTTAGCCGCCCGGGCGGCATGGACTGCAAAGGCTGCCATGAAATCTCTGGCATGTTTCCCTTTAACAGCCGTGTTGTACTTTTCTCGGGCTTGTATGATTCGCCCCGTCCCCGGTTCCACCTCCACGGTGATATAGCTTTCCTCCGGATTGGCTGTCCGCCGGACAAATACCACGTCCGTATCCGCCCTGGCCACCCTTGCTATATAGGTTCCTACGCAGTTATGCATGGCCTCCCCTTCTTTCACCAGTTCAGAAAGGTGTTCCGGTACGATGACCTTCATGCCCTTTTCTTTATCATAGAAATCGTATTTCTCCCGGCAGCTTTCCCGCCGCCGGTCCCATTTCCCTTCATCCTGCTTCATCTTCAGCGCTACCACCGCCTTGGCAGCGTGTTCGTGGGCCTTCTGGAAATTGGAGGGGAAAAGGTTGTCCTTATCTTCCATATCATATCCAAGCTGGTCCAGTTCCTGCAGATAGTCCCTGTACTCGGTCATTCTGATGGTCCCATAGTCACGGCCGGGGAGCCATCCGCCGGGGTGTGCATGCATCTTTTCTTCCTCTTTTCCTCTCTTCCGGTCCTGCTTTTCCACGTATGCCCGAAGCCTTTCGGGACTTACAAGCCGGTAAACCCGATGCATGTCGTCTCTGTTCCACGCTGCCCTTTCTGTGTAAACTCCCATGTGGTCCACTATCCAGTGCACGTCCTCCAGGGACGCCTCGGGGTGGTACCTTCTCCACTGCTGCAGCATGCCCAGTATGCCTGACTGGTCTATAGTTCTCTTCAGCAGGTGCCTCTTGTCTGCTCTGGTAAGGTGAGTGCGAAAGATGTGGTCTACATCTTTCCCGCGAAGGTTCAGCACCATCGTGACTTCTCTATCCATCTTGTCAGTGTATTTCCCCAGCAGCTTTCCTAATCCCATCTTTATGAGATATTCCCAGGCCGGGTATCTGGCAAACCTTGCAAAGAAGATAAGCTCCCTGTCTATGTTCCAGTCTCCGAAGTTGTATCCTCCATTTCCATCGTAATCCAAAAAATCACTTTGGAATACTCTGCTCCTTTCCTTATCCCACGCTTCCCATTCCGACCATGCGAATGGCGTTCCCCTGATGGCGGCCTTCAGGTTATCCGCCGCCCGTATGCATATGGTGTTTGAGTGAGATGTATAGATGCCTTTCCTCCCGCTCACGGTTCCGGTCTTCATTTCCGTCACCTTTTCCCATGACAGCTTCTTTGGGTCTTTTGGGTCTTTCCTGTATTCATAATGACCGACTGCCCTCGCCATGGCGGAGCCTTTCCCGTGAATGAAGACAGCGGCAGAATCCAATTCCATAAGAAGGTCCGGCACCTTGATTCCTCCAGGATCATCCCAAGCTGAGCGCTGCAGTTTCCTTGTCACATGGATCCCCCGGCAGACCAGAGCCTGCGGGTTCAGGATAGACCTTCCCCACCAGTAGAAGAAGCAGGAGTGCTCTCTGGTGCTCCTTGTGACCAGCACGTATACAGGGGCGCCGCATTCCGGGCAGGTGATTTTACTGTCCTGCTCCCACTTCTTTCTTTCCTCCCTGCTGTACCCTTCCTCCAGTTCCACCCACTTTCCGCAATGGGTGCAGAGCCCCAGGTTTCTCCCGGTGCCCGGTTTAATAATCATGTAGTTCACCAATCCCCGGTCTATGGCAAACTGCTGCACCTCCTTCTCGAAGAAATCCCAGTGGCGGAAATGGGCCCTGATTTCTTCTTCTGTCTTCGGCAGCCTTTGACCGTCATACTTTTCCTTTTGAGCCATGTTCCTTCCTCCTTTGTATCGATTCCGCTTCCAGAGATCAGAAGAAATCGTCCAGTGAAAGGCTCATGATGTCCTTTCCGCCGGAATGGCCTTCGCTTTCTCCCTGTCCGCCGGAAATGACGCTCTCCCCTTCTTCCGGGAAAAGGGGCTGTTCATCCTCCGGGGTGTACCGGACTGGGTTCCACTCCTTCTTATTTCCATGCTTCATCGGCCGCATGAGCGGGAGATGGAAGTCCGGCTTCTCGGAGAACCCGTAGTACTTCTGGATGGCCTTTTCCACTTCCGTATCAGTCATTATGGCCACCCCCCTTTCTGTCTGGGTCTGGCTGTATCTTTGACACTCTTTGCGCAGCCCTCGAGGCTCTTTCCCATCACTTTGTCTGCATCCTCATCGTGGGCGTCGTCCCTGAAGTAGCATACAAGGATTTCGGCGATTGACTTTTCAAAGGGGCTTGCCTTTTCTGCTTCCTTATTTAATTTTTCTATAGCGTCCTTTGTACTCATTTGATAACTCCTTTCTGCCTTAGGCACAATTCACAAGTTTATTCACCTTTTGTTCACAGGCTGCCTGCTAACAGTTCAGCTTTTCCATGTCTTTCCTTTTGACAACCGTGTATGACTGATAGGGATATCCGCTTCCCGCCCATTCGCTTCGAAGGCTCCCGGGCAGGAGGCTGAACCCCCTGGGCATCTTGGGCTTAGGTTTCCAGAACCCCGCTTTGATGATTTCCGTCTTGATTTTCGGCTTTCTGAGGTTCTGGCTCATAAGGTAGCGCCTCTTGTAGATTGGCTCTGCGCTCCTGAATGTTTCCAGCCCGTTCTTTACCAGGTAGGCCGCCAGCCTTGACCACTCGCCGCTCCGGTCCAAGTGCTTCGCGTTGCAGAGAGGGTATGGACAGTCTTGCGTGCCTGCCACATCCTGCCAGGCTTTTTCCAGAAGCTCCGTATCGATCCGGGGCAGCACCCAGTGGCTGTGTATAGCTCCCCGTTTTCCCCTTCCCACGCTCATGATGTATTTGAAAGGGATCCCTGCCTTCTGGTAAATCTTCCGCAGGCGCTTGCGGAAATCATTCATGTCAGCCCGTACCTCCGCGCTGGTCTTTCTGCGCCTTGGCGGATAGGTGGGCGTGAAGAAGCAGTCTCCCGGGTTGAAGTTCTCCTCCAGGTATCCCCAGAGGGTGTCTTCCGCCCGCTTGTCCTGCCACTTCCTCACCCGCTCCTCCGTGGAAGCCTCTTTCATACGCCGCTGGTCTTTGCTGCCTATCCTCCCTGATATGTACTTTGTAATCCGGCGAAACTCCCCGGCCCGATTTCTGACAATGATTGTCTTTCTGATGTACTTTCCCCGGGATGGCCTCCCGTCTTTCCCCTTCCTTTTTCGGTTCATATGTTCACCTGATGGATGATGAAAACTTTAGAGTCCTGATGTATGAGAGTAAAGGGCCGGTATCAATGTATAAGCGATGTATTTTTATGCATAACGGTTCTGAAATGAATACTTTTAACCAGCCCGGAAAGGCACAAAATATCGGGCTTTTCCCTCTTTCAGAACTGTGCTATAATTCTGGAAGAGGAGACTATCACCAGCCCGATAGGTTCTTCAATACTTGAAATCCGGCATCGCGAGTGCCGGATTTTTTCTTTCTGGTGCATAGGAACATTTCTGCGTGACCTTCATATAATGACGGCAGTACCGGCAGTGGGTATCGCAGATGTTGGAATCGATTTTCCGGCAGACGACGGCATGGTGGATTTCTTCTCCGCAGACCGGGCACTCCGTGTTTGCGTAATCCTCCACCTGCCTGCCCCCTGCCAGCGTAATCATCATGTCTTCCTCCCGAAGAGGCGGTCCACGTAGCGGATCGCCGCCCGGGAGGCGTCGGCGTATCCTTTTTCGTACTGGTGGCGCCGGTCCCGCTCTTCTCCCGGCACCTCGGCGATGAGAGCTGCCTCTGCCATGGACTCGTGGGTATTCACCATCCGCCGGAAATGGGTGATCATGGTCTGCCTCTTATCCTTTTCTTTCTGCATAGTTTCCTTCCTTTCCATGCTTCCACCGGATTCGCTGGCTTTCAGGAATTTCTCTTTCTGACCAGTCCATGAAGTACTCCACGGTGGCGATCCCTTCTGACTTGGGAACGCTTTCGGTGGTGAACATGACCCCTGCCATGGCAGCCATGAGAGCGCTGGGCTTCAAGCCGTGCTTCACCGCTGTATTCACCACTCCCATGGTGGCCTCTACGATGGCCGCCCGTATCTCCCTTTCTATCAAGATGGACCTCTTATCTTTCGCTGTGAATCCTTCCATAATGTCCCTACCTTTCCGGCACGACGATAGTGATAACTGTGCCTGGCTGGATGCTGCCCGGCTTGGTGATGTTGTTTTCCGCCATGGTGTAGAAAACCATGCGTCCCAGGTTGTCCTTTTCTGTGGCCACCTTTCGGCAGAGGTCCCAGATGGTGTCTCCTTCTTCCACCATGATGGGGATCCTCTTTTCTCCCACCTCTTCGGCCCCGGCGTTCCCTGCTGCCCAGCCGGTGAGGACGATGGCAGCAATCATGGCCATGGCGGCGGCTGTTTTCTTTCCTCTCATGTCTATGCCTTCTTTCCTGCTTCCGCCAGCTTCTTCTGCCATTCCTCATTGATTTCAATGAGAGAAAGGGCCACTTCATAGGCATCTTCTTTCGCCTGGTAGCAGGCCCTTTCTTCTTTGGAAAGGGAATCACTGACGCTGCACTCGGCGGCGGACTGCATGAGCTCGTCCAGCCTGTCCTTCAGGAGCTTTGTAGAAAGTGCTGTGAGGCCTTCCGGTTCTTCTTCCTTGCCGCCGGAAAGGCCCAGGGCATCCCGGACATCATAGGTGCAGTCTCCGCAGGCGCTTTCGGTTTCGGGCTTCCACCCTGCCATACGAATTGCCTTTTTCTCAATGATGGCTTTCAGCTCTTCCTCTACCCACTTCACGGCATCCAGTGCTTCATCCCCATATCCGGATTCATCCTTCGTGTACTCCAGCCGGTATCTGGTATTGCTTACATCGTTCAGCAGGTCTTCCAAACAGCTGACGGGGATATATTTGTTTGTCATCATGTTCCTCCTTAGTGGCTCTCTTTCAGGAGCCTGTTAATACCGCCTTCGAAGTCGAAGGCTTTTCTCCTTTTCTTCGGCAGAGCGATGACGGTGGCCTTTTCATAGTTTTCTGTGTTTCCTGGATCTCCCTATTCTCATTGATTGGATTTGCCGCAAGTATTTATCCCAGACTAGCAATGATGAATAGGAATACCGCAATTCCCAGTGTTATTGCTATATCGAGGAGCGGGGTCACCCAATCTCCGCCGGTCAATGCTTTGTAAGCGGCATCCAGCAAAAGTGCCAGCCAACAAAACCATGCGATGTATTGTAAGCAGCCATATTCTGAGTGAAATTCCTTGAAGAACTGGATCTGCATTTCCATTTCCCGCCTTTTCTTCTCTTTATCGGATTCCATACTTCCTCCTTATTCCACTTTCTCCGCCGGAAGGGCCTGCTCTTTCCTTGTCCTGTTGGCGAAGAGGAGAGGGGAGGCCTGGATGACGTTGGCGGGGAGGTTGTTCTCCCTGGCGGCCATCCGGTCCAGGGCCATCCATACCTGCCAGCCACAGAACCGCTGGGTTCCTTTTACGGTGACGTGGGGGATGGTCCCGTCTTCCACCATCTCTTTGATGTTGTCGTAGCCCTTGCGGAAAATCCTCATGAGCTCCGACTTCGTATACAACATGCACGGGTCCAGTCTGCCTTTTTCTACTTTCATGATTGCCTCCCCGCCCTTTCAGGCGCTTTCTCCTTTTCCTTGCTTTTCTGCCTTCGCCGCTTCATGGGCCCGAAGGACTTCCGCTGCCACCTGGAATCCTTTGGCCACCAGCAAGGCTTCATCGCTCATGGGGATGTCTTTCAGATCCTCCGCAATGCGCTCTGTCTTTTCCCTGCGCTTTTCCCAGTCCATTTCTATCGCCCCCTTTGTTCTTAAATAAAACTTATATGTTCTCTCACGAACATTATATCATTAAATTTTGTTCCTGTGAACCCTTATTATTGATATTATTTATATTTTTGTTCTTGCAGGAACGCACGTATAATAGTAAAATAATCTCAAGGAGGTGAATTGAATGGATGAACGTCTTAAGCTCATTCGAAAAGAATGTGGCATGACCCAGTCTGACTTTGCAGAAGAGCTAGGAGTCACTAGGACTGCCTATGCTAAATATGAAAATGGACTAGTTGTTCCTTCAAATAGCGTTATTCAGCTTCTTTGCTCCAAATTCTCTATAAATGAGGAATGGCTTCGAACAGGTAATGGGAAAATGCATATCCCTACCGACGATTCCCTGCTGGACGATGTGGCGAAGCAGTACAAGCTTTCGAAGGAGCAGAAGGAAATGGTCCGCATTATCATGGGTTTTCCGGACGAGGTGCGGCAGGACCTGGCGGTGGCTCTCCTTGCGGTATGCAGGGAGCTGGCCAATAAAAAAGAGCAGGCTCCGTCTGATAAAGACGAAGCCCGCCGGAAAGCGATCGAGCGGGAACTGGAGATGGAAAGGGCCGCCAAAAAGGAAACGTCATAAGTTTCCATGGCTACCTTCGGTTTCCCTGGCTCTACCGCCGCTGAATTATACTTTATGCAATAAATTTTATAAATGTATCATACTTGCAGGGCGAATTACGGCACCCCCTGCATGGTTATACATTTTCAGCCAATAAAAATCCCCACCGTATTGGCAGTACGGCGGGGAGGCCGCAGGAGGCAACCTGCGGCAGGCTGGTCCCGTGCAAGAGAGGAGCCGATATTATTATACCATTTTGCGGACGTCCGCAAAATGGACAAAAAGGCTCTTCTCCTATTCTATGGAAAGGAGCCTTTTTATGCTGCAGAAAAAAGGAAAGATATGGTATGTAGTCCTGAACTACAAGGAAAATGGGAAGTGGAAGAAGAAATGGATTTCCACAGGGGAAGTGAGCGCCCGGGCGGCCAGGGCCGTGGAGAAGGACCTGGAGTACCGGGCCTCCGCCGGACTCATCAAGGTACAGGCGGAGAAGGCGGTAGCTACCCTTGCCTCCCACTTCGACAGGTACCTGGATCTCTGCGTAAAGCCTCCGTCACGGAAGCCTTCCACCTACGAGAACTACCGATATGTGAGGAATCGGGTCTGCCGCCTTTTGGGGGATAAGAAACTGGACCGGATTACTTCCGAAGACATCGATACCTATATCAAGGCGGAACTGGAGGCGGGCATTTCCCACACCCTTATCCGTCTGGAGTACAGAGTGATGCGGCTCGCCTTCCAGGCGGCGGTGAAATGGAAGCTCCTCGTCGTGAATCCCTGCGATGCGGTGACTCCTCCTGCCCCAGTGAAGTATGAGGCCCATGTGGCCACCATGGAGGAGGTGCAGAAGCTCCTCGAAACCGCAGGCGCCTGCGCTATTCCCATACGGGAAGTGGTGGTATGCCTCGGCGCCCTCTGCGGCCTCCGCCGCGGCGAAATGTGCGCCCTGGAATGGAAGGACGTGGACATGGATGAGGGTTCCATCACCGTCCGCCACACCATGGCCAGGCGGTACAATGAGGACATCAAGGACGGCCACTACTACAAAGTCTTCAGGGGCTCAAAAAAGACATCCCTTGTCATCGATGACGCAAAGACCGAAGCCTCCGCCGGAAAGATTTACATCCCCTCCCTGGCGGTGGATGCCCTGCGGCGCATGTACCTGTGGCAGCAGCGGAACCGCATGCTCCTCGGTATGTGCTACACAGACAACGGCCTGGTCCTCTGCCATGAGGATGGCCACCCCTGCGCACCGAACTGGATCTACCAGGAATTCGAGGAGCTCCTGAAGGAAACAGGTCTCCCCCACCTCCGGGTCCATGACCTCCGGCACACAGCGGCCACCCTCCTCCTGGAGCAGGGCGTAGACATCAAGCTCGTCTCAAGGCAGCTCCGGCACTCGGATACCGTCATCACCCAGAACCTCTACCAGCATGTGACAGACCGCCTGGCCCGGACGTCAGCCGATGCTATGGATGCGCTCTTCGATAAAAAGGAAAAGGCCAAATAAAAAAAATCCCGTACCCTGCCCACCAGGATACGGGATTTTTTCATTTGGTAGAAAATTTGGTAGAAGATAGGCCATTCCAGCCCCTTTGGTAGAAAAAATAAAAGCTCGAAACCTTCGATAGTTTCGAGCTTGATTGACTGGTGGACCATCAGGGGTTCGAACCCCGGACACCCTGATTAAGAGTCAGGTGCTCTACCAGCTGAGCTAATGGTCCGTTCAACGAAAATGATTATATCATTTTCTTCATCATCTGTCAAATCTTTTTTTATTTGATTTGAAAGATTTTTCAGATGACTGCCTTCATCGGGCAACAAAGATACTATACCATAAGATACCTGTTTTTTCAAATTAGATATTGATGAGAATTAATAATGAATGCCATATTTCTGTTTCAGTTCTTCAATATCCGCCCTCATATCCCGGTCGCAGGCTTCCAGCGCCTCTTCCAGATGGGGCATTTTCTGTCGGGCCATGAATGCTTTCTTAGCGCTGGCCATTTTGTAAATATGGGCCAGCTCCCTTTTATAGGATGCCATGAATTCCTGAAGTTCTTCTTCCGTCAGTTCTCTTTCTTCCGAAGAATCGATTTTTTCGTCCTTATCCATAGGTCCTCCTTATCAAAAAATCCTTATGCCGGATGAAAGGCATAAGGATTTCAAATTTCTGGTGCGTCTAGAGGGATTCGAACTCTCGACACCTGGTTCCGGAGACCAGTGCTCTATCCACTGAGCTATAGACGCCTAACATGGAGTATTATAGCACAAAGGGTGGATAAAGGAAAGAGGTTTTTATTTTTCTACAAAAACCCGGGGAATTCTCTTGAGATCACAAGTGATTTCATGAGGAATGGTGCCGGCGGTCTTTGCCACTTCGTCCAGAGTGATTTCCCCTTCTCCCTGCCGGCCCATGAGGATGACTTCATCGCACGGTTTCACAGAATCATCTACTGCCACCATGAACTGGTCCATGCAGATGCGTCCCACAATGGGGCAGCGTTTTCCTCCAATGAGGACTTCTCCCTTATTGGAGAGGCAGCGTGGATAGCCGTCAGCATAGCCGATGGGGACGGTGGCGGTCTTCATGTCTTTATCAGCCACATAGGTGCCGCCGTAGCCGATGGCTTCTCCTTTATGCAGAGTCTGTACATGGGTCACATGGCTCACGATGCGCATGACATACTGGAGATCCAGTTTATGTTCCATTTCATCAGAAGGCTGGGGTCCATAGATAATAATGCCCGGGCGGGCCAGATTATGCCAGCTCTTGGGAATGTCGATGACGCCGGCGCTGTTGGCAGAGGAAATGACGAAATCATCGGTGACCGGCATCTGGGCAATGGCTTCATCGAAGCGGTCCAGCTGCTTCAGGGCTGCTGACTTATCTTTGCAGTCTGCTGTAGCCATATGGGTCCAGGTGCCATGGAGATGAAGATGGGGATAACCGGCCAGTTTTTTCAGGAAAGGCTTCACATCTTCCGGATGGGTGCCGATGCGGTTCATGCCCGTATCAATCGGCATCATGACTTCCACTGTTTTACCGGCGCCTTTGGCAATATCTTCAAAAGCGTCAAGGTCTACCGTATCGTCCACCGGAAGGGTGAGGTCATATTTTACACCCATGAGCATGTCTTCCGGAAGGGGAAGGCCCAGTACATAAATGGGGCAGGTAAATCCGGCTTCCCGGAGCTTCGCGCCCTCTTCTACCCGGGCTACTGCAGCTGCCGTATATCCTTCTTCCATTGCAATGCGGAGTGTTTCCACAGCGCCATGACCATAGGCATTGGCTTTAACCACGGCCAGTACATTCACTTCCTTGGGCAGGTGCTGGCGAATGACTCTCAGATTGTGGCGAAGTGCATTCAGATTGATTTCCATGTAAGAAACAGGCATAACAAAATCTCCCTCCAATAAAAAAAGTCACCGCAGCTGAAATTCACGGGTTTTCCCCGTCAGAAAGCCGCGATGCTTCGTAGTCCTTATGAAATTGTATTCCAAAGGGTTACCCTTATCATAATCCAACGGCACTAAAAAGAAAAGGGCCTGACGCAAAATTGTAAGTGAAGAGAAAGGGCAAGTCTCATCCCCTCACCTTTTCCCGTGCCTATTCATCTCTCAGAAACTGCTCAAACACATAATTTCCCAAAGCCGCTCCATGGTAGGTGAGGAAGAGATGACGGTCCTCCTCTGTAAGCAATTTCTGCTTTTTCAGCATTGCCACCTGTCTGCCATACCAGAAGGAGAGAGGATGGCCGTAGCGGTGCTCGAAGTCATCCAGCGGAATGCCCTCTTTCATACGCAGGTGAAGGAAACAGTATTCTTCCATTTCATCCTTTTCCGTAAGCTTTTCTATCTCTTCTGCCGGAGCGCTGCCGATCAAAAGATCTTTTTCATACATCCTCACGCCGGGGCTGATGGTAAAGCGGGTACGGCCGATGCGGGAAGACGCCGCCGGTCCCAGTCCCAGATAGTCAGAAAGTTCCCAATATTTCCGGTTATGCCGGGAGCGGTATCCTCTCCGGGCAAAGCTGGATATTTCATACCGTTCAAAGCCGTAATGAGGAAGGATGCGGCACATATCCTGGTACATGGCCCAGCTTTCCTCTTCTGTGGGCCTTGGAAGCTTTCCCTTTGCTGCCAGCTGGGCAAAGCGGGTGCCCTCCTCAAGGATAAGGCTGTACACGGACACATGGGTAATAGGCAGGTGCACTGCCCAGAGAAGAGATTTTCTGAAATCCATGACACTCTGCCCCGGCAGTTCATACATAAGATCTACACTGATATTACGAAATCCCAAGTCCCAGGCCCTCTTCACCGCCTTTTCCGCTTCCGAGGCAGTGTGAAGACGGCCAATCGTTCTAAGGAGCCTGTTGTCATGACTCTCTACGCCTATGGAAATGCGGTTGATGCCGAGAGCCCTGGCATGGCGCAGGTAGGAATCCGTCATATCGCAGGGATTCATTTCCATGGTGATTTCCGGATGGTCCGATATATGGAACCGTCGCCGAATATTGTCCATCACTTCCGCAAGCTGATTTTCCGAAAGGGAAGAAGGTGTGCCGCCGCCAAGATAGATGGTATCGCAGAGATAATCCTGAAAGGCGGGGCTTCTCATTTCCATTTCCTTTGCCAGGGCCTTCAGAAAAGGGGCATCCGGTTTCCTCCCAATGGAATAGAAGCCGCAGTAGGCACAGCGGCTTCTACAAAAGGGTATATGAATATAAAGTCCCAGGTCAGTCATCTTTCAGAACCGCCATGAATGCTTCCTGCGGAATTTCTACACTGCCCACCTGTTTCATGCGCTTCTTTCCTTCCTTCTGCTTTTCCAGAAGCTTTTTCTTACGAGTCACGTCGCCGCCATAGCACTTGGCCAGTACGTCCTTCTTGTAAGCCTTAATAGTTTCCCTGGCAATAATTTTGCTTCCAATGGCAGCCTGGATGGGCACTTCAAACTGCTGACGCGGAATAATATCCTTCAGCTTCAGCGCCAGAGCCCGGCCCCGGGCAGGCGCATTGCTGCGGTGAACAATGATGGACAGAGCATCCACCAAATCCCCGTTCAGGAGGATATCCAGCTTCACGGCATCGGTCTTCTGATATCCGTCCAGCTGATAATCCAGGGACGCATAGCCTTTGGTGCAGGATTTCAGCTTGTCAAAGAAATCAAAAATAATTTCGGAAAGAGGAATCTTATAGGTCAGATCCACCCTGGTTTCATCCAGGTATTCCATGGTCTGGAATACGCCGCGGCGGTTCTGTACCAGTTCCATCACGTTGCCTACCATGTCCGATGGCACCAGGATATCCACCTTAGCCACCGGCTCTTCGATATGTTCAATTTTCGTCATAGGCGGCAGTTCTGCCGGATTATCCACCGGTACCATGGTGCCGTCGGTTTTGAAAACATGGTAAATAACGGAAGGCGCCGTGGTGATAAGCTTTAAGTGGTATTCCCTTTCCAGTCTTTCCTGTACCACATCCATATGAAGAAGTCCAAGGAAGCCGCAGCGGAAGCCGAATCCCAGGGCCTGGGAGGTTTCCGGTACAAATTCCAGCGCTGCATCGTTGAGCTTAAGTTTTTCCAAAGCTTCCTTCAGATTATCATAGTCCTTGCTGTCAATGGGATAGAGACCGCAGAAAACCATGGGGAGAGCCTTCCGGTATCCCGGCAGAGCCTCGGAAGCCCCATTTTCCGCAGTAGTAATGGTATCCCCCACTTCGCAGTCCTGGACGTTCTTGATGCTGGCGGCCACATAACCTACGGATCCGCAGGTCAGGATATCACAGGCCTTGGGGAAAGGGGAGAAATACCCCACTTCCGTTACCGTATACACCTTGCCGGAGGCCATCATACGGATATTCATGCCCGGCTTGATTTCTCCATCCATAACACGGACATAGGCAATGGCTCCCTTATAAGAGTCGAAGATGGAATCAAAAATAAGGCAGCGCAGCGGTTTTTTCGTATTGTCCGGAGGCGGCGGCACCTGCTCCACAATCCGCTTCAGCACCTCTTCCACATTTTCCCCGGTTTTGGCAGAAACTGGAATGGCATCAGACATGTCGAGACCAATGATATTTTCTACTTCCTTCTTTACCCGGTCAATATCGGCACTGGGGAGATCGATTTTATTAATGACCGGAATGATTTCCAGGTTGTGATCCAATGCCAGGTACACATTGGCCAGGGTCTGGGCCTGCACGCCCTGAGTGGCATCAATGATAAGGATGGCCCCTTCACAGGCAGAAAGGCTGCGGGATACTTCGTAATTGAAGTCCACATGGCCTGGGGTGTCGATCAGATTCAGCTCGTAGGTATCGCCGTCTTCATACTTGTACATCAGGCGCACGGACTGCTCCTTGATAGTAATGCCTCTTTCCCTCTCCAGATCCATGGTATCCAGAATCTGGGCTTCCATATCTCTCTTCTGTACCGTGCCGGTGAGCTCGATAAGTCGATCCGCCAGGGTAGACTTGCCATGGTCGATATGGGCAATAATTGAAAAATTTCTGATATGTTCTGTATCCATAATGACTCCTGTAAAAAAGAATGGTCTGTCTTCTATCATCAATTTATATTTTACTATAAATATCTCTTCTATGAAATACTTCTGCGCCCTGGCGGGCAAGAAAGCGTCGGCAATAGTTTCCTGCTGCCATGGACTGCCTTCGTGTCATGCCGAATAGGAACCCCTTCACTCATACTTCACTTCTCCTGTCTGCTTCCCTGTCTTCCCACAAGACCCGGTGCAGCAATAGCAAGGATGACGAGCAGGATGCCCAGGGCCTGCAGAGAGTCAAAGCGGACGTCAAAAAGGAAGAAGGAGGCAATAACCGATACTGCCGGTTCCACCGTGGCGGTAACGGAGGCCTGGGCTTCACTGAGGTAATGGAGGCCCGCATTATAGCAGGTAAAAGCCACAACGGTGCCGCAGATAACGATCCAAAAGGAATCAAAGAGCACCGAACGCTGAAAAAAGCCTGAAAAATCGGTGACCGGATCAATCAGCCAGGCAGAAATGGCACCGGTAAACATGCCTATGGCCAGGATAAAGGAATTGTCCATGACTGTCATCAGGTGCTTGGGATACACAGCACAGACTGCGAAGAAAAGCGCTGAGGCCAGTGCCAGGTAGACGCAGTCTGCCGGTACGGAAATGCGATGGATATCGCCGCCGGTAACAAGAAGAAATACGCCGGCTATGGCCAGCACCACTGCCAGAAGCTCACCCCGGGCCGGGAGCTTTCTATTTTTCAGAGAAACCCACAGAATCACCATGGCCGGGCAGGTATACTGGATGACCGTGGCGGCTGCTGCATTTCCTGCCGCAATAGAGGCAAAATAGGTATAGTGCATAAGCATAAGCCCCACGATGCCATAAAATATCAGCTCCAGAAAAAGAAGGGGCTTTCTCTTGACGGCCCTTACCCCTGTCTTCCACTGCCCCTTCATCAGGGACACCAGAAACATGATGATGCCCGCAGAAAACATGCGGAACACTGTGAGATCCATGGCATCAAGGCTGCTCTTCCTGAAAAAATCCTGAGCTGCCAGCCCTGTTCCCGCCCACATGGTACCGGCAATCAAAACCATGATGACTGCAAAGAGCTTCATTTGGCTCCCCTCTTTTCATTTTTGAAATCCACCGGCTCTATGGAAATCCACGAGGAAGCTCGTATAAAAAAAGACTTCATCAATGATTCAGTGCTTCCCCAGTACACAAAACCCCGCCATTACGGCGGGTTATACAATCTGGTGGGACTATTTGGATTCGAACCAAAGACCTCTTCGATGTCAACGAAGCGCTCTGACCAACTGAGCTATAACCCCGGATACTGAGGTCATTATATCATGGGATAAGAGAAAAAAGCAAATATTATAAAAGGTAACGCGTTGCAGCCCCTTTCCAGTCCAAAGGAGCTGCAGTGCGCTCAAAGTACAAAAGAACAGGGCTTTGGAAGAGGCTGTATTTCTTCCCCCGAGAGGAGAAGAAAAGTTTTAACCTCCCATTCTTTGAGTCGTCCCTGTCCTTCCTCTTAGAAGTCAAAGAGGGACATCTGCTCTTCGTCAGGCAGGTCCTTCAATATGCCCATGTCATCCATAGTATCAATAATGGTCTGGCTCACCTTTCCCCTCTTCCGGAGGTCTTCCTTGGAGGTGAAGGGATGGTTATCCCTGGCTCTTACGATTTCCTTGGCCACAGAATCACCGAGGGCGGGAATGCAGTTGAAAGGCGGCAGGAGTTTTCCGTCCACCATTTTAAATTCGGAGGCTGCCGACTTGTCTAAGCTGATAGGCAGAAATTCCAGTCCCCGGAGATACATTTCCGCTGCCACTTCAATGACTGTGGCATTGCCTTTTTCTACGGCCGTAGGATGCTCCAGGGAAGCAATGCGGGCCAGTTCCTGTTTCTGGGACTCCAGTCCCTTCAAAATGACCGGCGCATTGAAAGATCCCTCGGCGCGGATGGTAAAGTAAGCAGCGTAGTAGGCCAAAGGTTGGTACACCTTAAACCAGGCAATGCGGAAGGCCATCATAACGTAGGCCACCGCATGGGCCCTGGGGAAAAGATAGCCGATTTTCAGGCAGGAGTCAATGAACCACTGGGGCACATGGGCCGCATCCAGTTCCGCCTTGTTGTTGGAACCGTTCTTTTCCAGACCTTTCCCTTTACGCACATTTTCCATGACCTTGAAGGAGGTAAGCGGTTTGACGCCATGCTTGATGAGATAGTTCATGACGTCGTCACGGGTGGAAATGGCATCTTCCAGTTTGACCGTACCATTCTTGATGAGATCCTGGGCATTGTTCAGCCATACGTCGGTGCCATGGGAAAAGCCGGAAATTCGTACCAGTTCGGAGAAATTTTTAGGCCTGGTGTCTTCCAGCATGCCCCGGACGAAGGGGGTGCCGTATTCCGGCAGCCCCAGAGCACCTACCGTCACCCCTTTATTTCCAATCACCGACGCCAGCTGCTGGGGCGTAATGCCCAGAGCTTCGGTGGAGCTGAAAAGGGAAAGAGTCTTCTTGTCATCAAAGGGGATGGACATGGGGTCGATTCCCGTAATATCCTGGAGCATACGGATAACTTTCGGATCATCGTGACCCAGAATATCCAGTTTCAGCATACGGCCGGAAATGGAATGGTAATCGAAATGGGTAGTAATGGTGCCGGGAATGATATGACCGTCTTCATCTTTCAGGTATTTTTTATTGGCTGCATACTGAAGGGGTGTGAAATTGTGGATATCCATGTCGCGAGGACATACCATAATGCCCGCCGGATGCTGACCGGTGGTTCTCTTCACCCCGGCCACTCCGGCAGCCAGCTTTTCAATGAAAATATCATTAAAGGTGAGACCCCGGTTTTCTGCATATTTCTTTACAAATCCATAGGCCGTCTTATCCTGGATGCCTGCAATGGTACCGGCTCGGAATACATTGTCCCTTCCGAAAAGTTCTTCCGTGTATTTATGGGCCACCCCCTGGTCATCGCCGGAAGAGAAATTGAGGTCGATATCAGGTACCTTGTCTCCATCGAACCCAAGGAATACGGCAAAGGGGATATCATGACCGTTCTTGCTCAGCGGCGTTCCGCACTTAGGGCATTTCTTGTCCGGCAGGTCGAATCCGCCGCCTACGGAGCCATCAGTGAAGAACTGGCTCCAGTGGCATTTGGGGCAGACGTAGTGAGGCGGCAGTGGATTGACTTCCGTAATGCCTGACATGGTGGCAACAAAGGAAGAACCTACGGAGCCTCGGGAGCCTACCAGGTATCCCCGGTCGTTGGAATGTTTAACCAGTTTGTGGGCAATGTAGTACAGTACGCCATAGCCGTGCTTGATAATCGGCGTCAGTTCCAGAGTAAGCCGGTCTTCCACGATTTTGGGAAGGGGATCCCCATAAATGGCGTGAGCGTTGTCATAGCACATTTTCACCAGTTTGTCATCGGCGCCTGCAATCTTCGGGTTGTAAGATTTCCATTCTTCTGCCAGGGGCTTTAAAACTTCACACTGCTCTGCTATTTTCCTGGTATTGGTTACCACGATTTCAATGGCCTTGTCTCTGGGGAGGTAGGAAAATTCATCCAGCATTTCCTGGGTGGTGCGGATATAAACCGGCGGATGGGATTCGATTTTCCCCGGTTTTTCCCAGTTGGAAAGCAGAATGTCCCTGTTTCGCTGGTCTTCGGCAAACATATAATGGGCATCGGAAGTGGCACATACCGGACGGCCTGCCTTTTCCCCGATTTCGATGACTTTCCTGTTCAGGTCCTGCAGGTCCTTTTTCGAATTCACGTTGCCGAATTTATCTTCATTGATAAGGAATTCATTATTTCCCAGCGGCTGCACTTCCAGGTAGTCATAAAATTTGGCTTTTTCAATAAGCTCTTCATCGCTTTCGCCCGCCAGGACGGCGCGGAAAAATTCGCCCATCACGCAGGCGGAACCGTAAATCAGTCCCTCATGGTATTCTTCCAGAATGGGTTTGGGAATCAAGGGCCGTTTCCGATAAAATTTCAGATGGGACAGGGTGACCATGCGGTACAGATTCCTAAGGCCTGTAATGTTTTTGGCCAGGATAATGATATGGTTGTACTGCTGGCGGTCCGTATCCGGATCTTCCGGGATTTCATCAATCATGTACCCTTCCATGCCGTAAATCACCTTCTGGTGATATTTCTCCGCCAGGTCCTGAATCTTGGGAAATGCCTGAATCACGCCGTGGTCCGTAATAGCTACGGCAGGATGATGCCATTTGGCAGCGGTCTTGATGATTTCTTCATTATCAATGAGGCCATCCAAACTCATTTTGGTATGAAGATGAAGTTCCACCCGGGGCGTGGGATAAGTATCCTCATGGTCAATGACCTGGGCTTCCCCTTTTTCCATCTGCTGCAGTTCCAGAGTCAGACCGCCGGAGTACTTGTCAAAGCGTACGTTGCCTCGCACCTTCACCACAGTGCCTGGTTTCAGTGACTCCACCCCCTCCGCATCCTCGGGATGATCAAAAAATTTCTTGCAGGGAATGCCGTTGCTGTCATCAGCCAGCCGCATGAGGAAAAGCTTCTTTTTGCTTCGAAGTTCCCTCACCTCAGAGCTGATGACGGTACCGGTGAAGATGACACCATCTGCTTCGTCCGTAATGGTTCTGATTTCCACAGGATCTCCGGTAATGTGCTTTCTGCCTAGATAGATGCCATTGGAAGCCCCCTTCTTTCCCCCATCTTTAGAGGAAGGAACGAAGGCGCTCTTTGGGAGCACGCTGGTCAGGTCTGGAAGTATGTCAGGCATATCCATTTCCGGCACACTTTCTGCTTCCGGCGGCAGCGGCGCTGCTTCCGGAGGAATATCATCCAGGGACGGCAGGGGCACATCATCAGGAGGGAGCGCATAATTTTCCAGGGGTTCTTCATCGGGAAGGGGAATACTGTCCATACCAGCCTCGCCGGAAGGCACGGACTCTGCCGGTCCCTGATCCATAGGGGCGCCCATGTGAATGGCAATGGATGAAAATACTTCATCTGATACGTCTTCTCCATTGATATAAATAGACTCCACCGGCAGGATTTCCTTTCCCATATCCCTGAGAGCCCGGATAGCTGCATTCCTGTCATCGGCCTTGATGTACCAGGCCCTGCATTCTGTATCTACCTCCATCAGTGTAATCATGGAATTCTTATTCCGTGACTGCAGACGGTATTTTCCCATGTATGTACTCCTTTCGTGATAAAACCGGCCCAGGCGGAAAGGTGCTTTCCCGCGATGATTCAGGCGGAAAGACTTTTCCTTATTCTTTCGGCAGGTCCTCCTTGTTCTTATAGGTAATCACCGTATCCACGGCTTCGTAGTCCGATTCAAAAAGGTCATGATAGACCCTGCCATCGGCCCATTTCACACTCTGCTTAACGGTCACGTTTTTCCCTTCATGACCTTCTTCTGTTTTTTGTTCTTCCTTCTGGGAAGGATCCACGCGGTTTACGGTTTTAAAAGGCACCGTTTCTTCCTTTGTTTTGGAAATATCTACATAGGAAGGCTTGTCTTCCTTATTTCCCAAAATCCAGACAGATATGGAGCCCGGCGCATATTCCGCATAGACATAAACGCCATGTTTCAGATGGTTTCGGAAACAGAAATCAATAACTCCCTCCGCCACCGTGGCATCCCGCCCCAGAGGGACATAGGATACGGGGGAAAAGTGGCAGGTACGCTGCGTCACTTCCAGCCCCGCCAGGAGTACGGCATTGAAAAGGGTAGAACTCACCTGGCATACACCGCCGCCGGAGCCCGGTTCCAGTTTGCCGTTAATAATGACCGGTGCCTCTTTATACCCATTGGCGGCAGAGCGGGAACCGGTGGTGCGGTTGTAGGAAAAATCGGCGCCGGGTTTCAGATAGGTGCCGCTGATTTTTTCTGCTGCCAGGGAAATATTGCTGCTCCTGTTGGCATCTCCTCCGAAAGAGGTGCTGTATCGAGCCAGCACTGTATTGATTTCCTCTGCTTCCTTATCGGACATGTTCGGCTTCACTTCTTCGGTCACGGGGATCTCCATTTCTCCCCCTCTGCCTGTTTCCAGCATGTCCTTTACCCCCTGCATCAGGTCTTCTTCCTGAATAGCCAGGTGGGGCCGTCCTTTGGAAAAGGTAATGGAGCCGTCACTATGGAAACGGGGCATGGCGTTCTGCGGCGGTTGGCTGTATGTCTTGATCAGCTGGTCGGCCTTCTTTTTCACCGCTTCCTCATCAAAGGAAGCATCTATATGGGCTGCTTTCCCCGAAAGAAGGGCTGCCCAGCGGTCTTTCCACTGCTGGAAAAGGTTTCCCTGTCTACCGATGGCCAGGGCTTCGTCCAAGCTGTGTTCATCATAGGAGACGTGCAGGTCCTTATAATTCCAGGTCTCCTTCACCGAATCCTTCACCAGATTCAGATTCTCCTTCTCCATGGCTTTATTTTCTTCCTGCAGGAAATCCATCATCTGCGCTTTGGAAAAACCGCCTGCCGCAACACCGTTAATTCTCACGCCCGGAATCACAGAATCACCTTTCACCCAAAGAAAGGGGGCGGCAGCTCCCGTGAGGAGCGCCACCAGTGAAATCATGCCAGCTATCCGTTTAATTCGTAATTTCAATGACCGGTTACCTTCATTTCATACAATATGTTAGAAGCAGGTCTTTCAGTTCCATTTCAGAAGAACCCTGCCTTGTTTTCATCTGATAATTAAAAATCTGGAGCAGAAACCATTCTGCTTTCTTTTCTCCCACTTTGGCTGCTTCATTCTGCATATTCCGCCACATCCAGGAGCTGCGGATGCCCAGAGCCTGCCTGATTTCTCCCTCAGGGCGGCGGTTCCTTTTCATTTCATGGAAAATCTTGATTTTCCTGAATTTGGAAGAAAGGAAGCCCAGGTTCTTAATGGTAGTGGAAATATCTGTGAAAACGCGGTCTGTGCTTTCCAGCACCACACTGGCCTTCCTATCCAGAAGGGCGTCGGTAAAGCGGAAAATCCCCTGGTTCATATAATCCGGAAGGGCCGCTTCCAGCAGTTTCCGACTCACTGTGTCCCGATTTCCGCACATCAGCACAATTTTATCACATTCCGTCTGGAGAAGGGGAGCAGAAATCTGCTCCCAGGAGGACAGAACGGTCTCCAGATAGCCCCGGGCTTCATAATCCACCCGTTTCCCTGCATCTGCCAGCATTCGAATCATAGTGCCTGCCGCATCTCTGGGATTCATCAGACTGTATTCCTCGCTGCTGCAGATGGAAAGGAGGGTTTTAATGATTTTCGTCCTTTTATCGGGCTTCCCATCCAAAAGGATGATGAGAAGGATATCTGGAGAAAGGTCTTTCACCGTTTCAAGAAAACTTTCCTCCCTGTGATCCTCCTTTTCGGACCGCCTTTTCAGAAAGGGCGGATTATGGAGGACTACTGCCGTTTCTGCAGTGAAAAGGGACTGCCCTTCCAGCGCATTCTGATAGGCTTCAAAGGTGCCGCTCCCGTCAAACAGGGTCACCTCCGGCGCCTTTCCATGAAAATAAGAATCAATGATCCTGTTCTTCCGTATATTGGCAGACACGGGATCATCGCCGTATAAAAAGAAGCAGTTGCTTTTATTTAATTTCTTCATAACCATGATGTATTTTCCAGCTCCCACTTATGCCGGAAGGATGCGGTCTGCATGCCTTCCCTGTACACATTGGCTGCCTGATAATTTTTGAACTCAAACAAATCCACGTCCTCAAAAGATGAGGAAAGACGGCTTCCGCCATAAACCACGGCCTCCGCCTTGACCCGGTCCATTTCCTCCTCCCTGATGCCCGCTCCATTCTTCCGTCCGGACGCGATCCAGAGGGTGTGGGCAGGAAAGGACGTTTTCTCCATTCCCCTTCTTCCCGAAAGATAGACGCCCCTATCCCCCTCGGACAGAAGCCAGCTGCTCCCATTGGTGACAAAGGACAGGCGCCCCAGGCGGAGACGGGATTTGGAAAGCGCCCGGATTGTTCCCTCAAACCCCTGAAGAAGGCGGGGCGTCTTTTCCTGTGCCCTGCCGCCGGTCACCCAGATTTCTCTCACCGGCACCGGCAGCGTCAGAGGAAGCGGCTCCTTCACGTCTTCCAGATTTAAAATGAGGATATCCGCATCAAAAATCCCTTCATAGCCAAGAATCGACTTCCATTCCCAGTCCGACGTGTGGGAGGGAATGCTGCCGCCCTTATAGTATAAAATTTTATGCTCTCCTGTGACAAGTACCGCTCCCTGGTCCGGCCCAAGGTCAGGGCAGTATACCACCCACTCCGGCCTGGTGATGTAGAAGAAAAAGGTCAATCCCAGGAGGGAACCCCACAGGAGAAGCGCTCCATATATCCTTTTGGGAACGGAGAAAATCGCTTTTTTGAAATAGCAGATTCCTACGGTAACATAGTACAGAAGAATCTGTACCATGGTCAGCCCGCCGGTTTGGACTTGAGCCCCCGGCCAGGAAGACAGATGAAGATTCAAATGAAGCCCTGCCCAGAGAAGATAATCGGCCCCGTGGAGTATGCCTCCGGAAAGGGGAATACACACCGGTGCCGCAGCAGCCGCCACCAGACCTGCTATGATCACCCATTCCAGAAAAGGGGTAACAAAAAGATTGGCCGGAATGAAATAGAGAGGAAAGGTATGAAAATCATAGAGCATCACCGGAATAGTGAGCACCTGGGCTGCTGTGGACAGAGCCACCCCTTCCTTCACCCACCGGGGCAGGAAGGAAATCCTTGAAAGCTCTCCCATAAGAGGTCTGTAAAAAAGGAGAATACCTGCCGACGCCCCAACGGACAGCTGGAAACTCACATCATAGAGGTAAAAGGGATCCCACAGCAGCATGCCTGCCACCGCCGCCCCCAGGAGGTTGAGAGAAGTCTTCTCCCGCTCCAGGAATACACCGCCTACGGAAAGAATACCCATCACCGCTGCACGGATGACCGGAGGCACCAGACCGGACAGGAGGGCATAAAAAAGAACCAGCACAATGGATCCGCCCACCACCAGCTTTTTAGGCAGGTGAAGCCATTTTCCAAGGAAATAAAGGAAGCCGAAAAGAAGGGCCACATGGGATCCAGAAACGGAAAGAATATGGATAATGCCGGTGGCGGAAAAGGAAGTCATTATATATTCCGGTATTTCATTATAATTTCCGCCAAAGAGCAAGGTCATAAGGATATGGAGCCTGAGAGGATCCATGTAGGGCTTAAACCAGGACTCCACCTTTCCTTTGATTTCGTCGGCCAGCCGGCCGGCCCTGTACTCACCGCTTTCTCCCAGAAAATGGATTTTTTCCGGTTCCTGCGGATAAATCCTGCCCATGAGCCGGCGGCTCCGGTAGCGTCCTTCCAGATCAATTTTACCGGGATTTTTATAAATCCTCACAGCCGTCATCTTTCCGGTGACGGAAATGGAATCTCCCGTGCCATAAAGCTTTTCCGGCCGGGTATCATAAACAAAGGCCGTACCGGAAAGTGATTTTTCCACGCCGTCGCTGTAGGTGATAGATTTCAGTTCCGTGTAGTAGCGGGCATAGGCATCACCATCCCGGTTGACCGATGGCGCCTCCTTCACAATGCCGGTCCAGCACCCTTCGCTCCCTGCTGCCCAGGATGACTGCTGCTCGTAGTACCGGTCAGCCAGAAACATACGACCCATACCGGCTGTGAGGATACACAGGAAAATCACCATCGGAAAAAGTCCCCTTTTCCCGCGGAAAAGGAAAGAAAAAAGAAGAAAGCATCCCGCTGCCAGAAGAAAGACCCAGGGATAGCGCATGAAAAAAGAAGGGAAGGTGTCATAAAGCACCACTCCCAGCGCCAGAGAAAGGGCACTCCAAAGCAGGGGATACTTGGTATTCATAATGTAATTTTATCCGCCAGTTTTTTAAACTTCCCATCGCTGATAGATGGTACGCGCTTCAAATCCTCTTTTGTTCTGAAGCTTCCATATTCTTCCCGGTAGGCCATGATTTTTTCGGCTGTCACCTTACCGATGCCGGGCAGTGTTTCCAGCTCTTTCGCACCGGCCGTATTAATATTCACCAGGCCCAGGGCACCGGGGTCTTTCATATAAGGATCCAGAGGAATCCATATTTTCATACTTTCCGTCACCGGTTCCGCCATGTTCACGGCAGTCATGTCGGCATAGGGCAGCACATCCCCTGCCGCCTTCACGGCATCATAGTAATGACTGCCCTCCGGTATTTCATAGACTCCCGGATTCTTCACAGCCCCTACCACATAAACAAGGATTTTTCCTTTTTTCCCCTCTTCTGCCTGACTAACCGGGAGAGAAGGCTTCTCTTTTTCCTGCCTGAGGGACAGGGGATCCAGCACAAAAAAGGACAGTCCTATGAGAATACAGGCAATGCATGCGCAAAGAAGAATGGCTCTCCTTTTGTCTCCCTCGGTTCCCATAGGCCTGTCCCCCTGTTTCAAAAAGATTCAGAAAGTAAGGTAAAGAATCAACGATTGATTATACGAGCAGCGGCCAAGGCCTTTCTGCCTTTATTATTTTTTCTGTTCGTCCTGAGGCTGCTGTTCCTGCTGCTGACGGGCCGCAGCGGAATTGGAATCAATCAGGCTCTGCCGGTTTTTCTTCAGGCTGTCCAGCACGTTTTCCATGTTCGTTTCCACATACTTCAGTACATCCGTGGCATAGGTCACAGAGCTTGTACGCAGTTCGTCGGCTGATTTATTGGCAGAGGAAATCACTTCATTAGCTCTTTCCTGGGCCTGTTTGACCAGTTCGCTTTCTTCCGTAATGCGGGCAATATAGTCCTTTGCCTGCGCTACCGTGTCTTCCGCCTTCTTTTCGGCATCCAGCATAATCCGTTCCTTATCGGCAACAATTCTTCTTGCACTTTCCAGTTCATTAGGCAGGGACTGGTTGATGGCATCAATCAGCCGTTCCACCTCATCCTTATCCACCATTTTCTTATTGGTGAACGGCACCTCGCTGGCATTGTTAATGACATTTTCAAGTTCTTCAAGAAGTTTTCTTGTATCCATAATCGGCAGCCTCATTTCTTAATAGAATTTACTTTCCTTTTTATCATTTCCTGGACAAAGGGCGGCACCATGGAGGTCACATCTCCATTAAAATGAGCCAGCTCCCGGACGCCGGTAGAAGAAAGATAGGAATAACGGCCGTCCGTCATAAAGAATGCTGTTTCCAGGGTGGGATCAATCTTTTTTATCATCAGGGCTCTCTGGAATTCATATTCAAAATCGCTGAATGCCCGGAGTCCCCGGATCAGGAGATGGCAGTTCTTTTTTGCCGCATATTCATTGAGAAGCCCATCGAAAGCATCCACTTCCACATTGGGGATATCCTTCGTGGTTTCCTTCAGCATGGCAATGCGTTCTTCCGTAGTAAACATGTAGTGTTTTGTGGGGTTTAAAAAAGCCGCCACAATCAGCTTGTCTACAAGGCTGGCGCTTCTTCTGATAATGTCAAGATGACCATAGGTGACCGGATCAAAACTTCCGGGGCATATAGCTAATTTCATTCAAACCTTCTCCTCATTATCTGCACTGCAGATAACTTACAACAATGGCCCCCACTTTTTTCTCTTTCCACAACTGGCATTTTCCCTGGAAAAGAGACAAATCAGGCGGTTCGGATACAGAGTGTTCTGCAATAATGATGGCTTCTTCTGCCGGAAGGTCACAATCGAATACCTCCTGCAGAACCTCATTGATATATCCCTTCCTGTAAGGCGGATCCATGAAAATATAGTCAAATTTCTGTCCCCGGAGAGCTTTCAGGGAAGAAGAAACATCTCCCTTCAGTATACGGCTCCGGTCTGCTGCATGGCAGCGAAGCGCATTTTCCCTGATGATGGCACCGGTAGCTTTATCCAGGAATACCGCTTCTCCGGCTCCCCGGCTCAAGGCTTCCAGTCCCATGGCTCCGGTACCTGCAAAAATATCAAGTACCTTTGTCTCCAGGATGCCTACATTGGCAAGTACGTTGAAAACGCTTTCCCTCACCCTTCCCAGGGTGGGTCTGGTATTCCGCCCCGCAGGAGACGACAGCAGAGTGCCCTTGGCGTTTCCTCCGATAATTTTCATGTGTTCTACCTCATTTTCATCATGCAGAAAAGAAATCCTTCTTTCCACACTTATGTTCATTATAGCATAAACGGCTATGTAAATCGCCGGTGAGTTCAAAATTTTTTATGGCTGAAATAGTTCTTTGTCCGGACTCGATGCCGCTGTGTATCATGGCGGCAGGAAATTTTTCGCTAATAGTTTCCTGCCGGTCTGGCACCGCTGTTTTTCATCTCAATAGGTTTCGGACTCCGCCTTTTTGGCCCGGGTCATAAGGATTTCCAGAGCTTCCCTGGCGTTATGGTCACCTTTAATCAGATGACATACTTCTTCCGTAATAGGCATGTCGATATGCTCCCGCAGGGCGATTTCATGAACCAGCCGGGCCGTACGGATTCCTTCCACCACCATGTTAGTGCTTTTGCTGATTTCATCAGCAGTCATTCCTTTGGCCATCATCATGCCGGCCCGGTGATTGCGGCTGTGGATGCTGGTGCAGGTGCATACCAGATCCCCCATGCCGGAGAGGCCGAAGAAAGTGGTCATCTGGGCGCCGAAATGGACGCCGAACCTGGTCATTTCCACCAGTCCTCTGGTCATAAGGGCAGCCCGGCAGTTGTCGCCAAGGCCGATGCCGTCAAGAACACCGCAGGCCAGCGCCATAATATTCTTCAATGCGCCGCCGTATTCCACGCCCCGTATATCATCGCTGCGATATACCCGGAAAACAGGGCTCATATACAGGTCCTGCACAATCTGTACCGCTTCCGGCACAGCCGAGGCAGCCACCGTGGCGCAGGGAAGCCCGATTCCCACTTCTTCCGCATGATTGGGTCCGGAAAGGGCCACAATCTTATCGGTAATGCCTGCCACTTCCTTCGTAATTCCTTCTGAAAGGCGATGGCCTTCATTGTCTGCCAGGCCCTTGGACGCGCATACCACCACCGCATCTTTCATGAGCCAGGGCTTCAGCCGGGCTGCCATATCCTCTACCACATGAGAAGGAGTGCAGATAATGACACAGCCTGCTCCTTCCACTGCTTCCTCCAGATCACTGGTAATGCGGATCTTTTCAGGAATGTGAGCGCCCGGCAGGTATTCTCCATTTTCCCGGGTCTTCCTCATTTCGTCTGCTCTAGCGGGGTTCCTGCAGTACATAATCAGATCATTATTCCGTCCGGCCAGTTCGATCATCATGGCAGTACCCCATCCGCCGGCTCCAATCATTGCAATTTTCAAAGGTATTACCTCTTTTCCCTGGTAATAGGCTTCTCTTCACCTCTCAGAAGCCTTCCAATATTATCTTTATGTTTTCCAATGACAATCACAGCTGCCAGGGCACCGAAAGCCACATATTCCAATGGTTCTCCTCCTATCAGCATGACAAGGGGTACCACCGGTGCGGCCAGAATAGATCCCAGCGAAACAATATGTTTCCACTTGAAAACAGCAAGCCACACCAGAAAGGCTGCCAGCACGGCAGGAGCGCAGATATAGGTAAAAGCCCCTACGCCGCAGGCCACGCCTTTGCCGCTTTTGAAATGAAGAAATACAGACCAGTCGTTGCCGATAATAGCAAATACGGCGCAGAGAAGCACAATCACCGGATCAGGCATCCCCAGATGCACCGCAATGAAACCTTTCATGAAATCACAGATAAAAACAGCCAGTCCTGCCTTCACCCCTAATTCCCTGTAAGCATTGGTGGCACCGATATTTCCGCTCCCCACTTTTTTTAGGTTCACACCGTAAAATACACGGCCAATGATATAGCCGCTGGGGATGGCCCCTATGAAATAAGCCAGCACAATCCACAGGATGGATTCCATCAATCGTCGCCACCGTCCTTTTTGCTCCGTACTACAATGCGAATGGGCGTCCCCTCGAAGCTGAAGGCCTCCCGAAGCTTGTTTTCAATAAAACGGACATAGGAAAAATGAATCAGGTTGGCATCATTCACAAACATCACAAACGTAGGCGGCCGCACGCCCACCTCTGTCATGTAATAAATCTTCGCTACCCTGCCGGAATGGGCGGGCGGCGGATTGATCATTTTCGCATCTTCCAGAAGGTCATTCAGCACCGAAGTGGATACCCGGAGATTCTGCTGCTCTGCTACGTTGTAAATCAGATCCCCAAGACGATGGATTCTCTGTTTGGTCTTAGCCGATCCGAAAAGCATGGGCGCATAGGGAGCAAAAGGAAGACCATTTCTGATTTCCTTTTCAAACTCATTGATTGTATGTTCATCCTTTGCAATAGAATCCCATTTATTGACGAAAAGAATCAGTCCCTTGCCGGCTTCATGGATGTAGCCGATAATTTTCTTGTCCTGTTCCGTCAGCTTGTCTTCCGCATCAATCACGAAAATAGCTACATCGCAGTTATCAATGGCACGAATGGAGCGGATGACGCTGTATTTTTCCAGAGGTTCGTCTATTTTGCTCTTCTTCCTCATACCTGCCGTATCCACCAGGATAAAGGTCTTCCCCTTATAGGTCCAGAGGGAGTCTACTGCATCTCTGGTAGTTCCCATTTCATCGGCCACCAGTGACCGTTCATAGCCCAGAAGGGAATTAATGAGAGTGGATTTGCCCACGTTTGGACGGCCTACAATGGCCGTACGGATAATGTCTTCCGATTCCTCTTCCTTCAGGTTGGGGAATCCTTCTGTAATCCGGTCCAACAGGTCACCGAAATTCAACCGGTTCACTGCAGAAATACCGATGGGATCCCCCAGTCCCAGCGAATAGAATTCGTACACATCCATTTCCTGGTTATCGCTGTCCACCTTATTCACTGCCAGCACCACAGGCTTGCCGGTTTTTCTAAGAAGTCCCGCAATGGTTTCATCATCGCTGGTCATCCCGGTCCTGGCATCTACCACGAACAGAATGACATCAGCCTCCTCCATGGCCAGCTCCGCCTGCTGGCGAATGCCGCTGGAAATCTGGTCCTTCTCATTCCGGAATTCAATGCCGCCGGTATCAATCAGGGTAAATTCCTTATCAAGCCATTTCACATCACAGTAAATCCTGTCTCGAGTTACACCGGGGATATCCTCCACAATCGATACACGCCGCTGGGCCAGTCCATTAATCAGCGTAGATTTGCCTACATTCGGCCTGCCTACAATGGCAACGAGAGGTTTGCTCATAAGTCCCCATCCTTTCTATATGTAAAATTAAATGTATTGTCATAACTGCCTTGGAGCAACACTTCTCCATTTTTGTTATACTGTATTGAAATTGTATGACGGATGGCGGTTTATGTCAAGGAAAATGGTTTCCTTCCCGCCATGACGCTTCTGTAATTCATTGTGTCAGGAGGCTACTGGCGAAGGGGGTTCCTGTCCAGTCTGGCATTATGGCTGCCAGCCTCACAGGAAAACTGTTTACTGCACTAAAAAAGCCGCCCCGAAGGGCAGCTTCTTTATTATTCTTATTCTTCAGCCGGAGCTTCTTCATGGGAAGGAGCTTCTTCCAGTGCGAAGGAGATTCTTCTGCGGCCTTCATCAATGTTGATGATGCGGACTTTGAGTTCGTCTCCTACCTGGCAGATATCGCCCGGTTTCTTGTTGTGGTCGTCGGTCATTTCGTTAATGTGGAGAAGACCGGTGAGGCCGTCATCCAGTTCTACAATAACGCCGAATTCAAGGATCTTAACGACCTTGGCATCCACAATGTCATCTACTTCATGGTCATGGATAGCTGTTTCCCAGGGGTTGGGGAGGCAGTCCTTGTGGCTGAAGGAGATTCTCTGTTTTTCACGATCGAAGGATTTGATTTTGACATCAATTTCCTGTTCCGGTTTGAGAACATCTTCGACCTTGGCAATCTTCTTCCAGGAAATATCGGAAATGTGGAGAAGGCCTTCTACGCCGTTGATACCAACGAATGCGCCGTAAGGCATAATCTTCTTTACAGTGCCTTTGAGAACGTCGCCGTTTTCATAAGCTTTTTCGATAACATCCATTTCTGCATTTCTTTCATCTTCCAGAACGGCTTTGCGGGAAAGAACCAGTCTGTTCTTAGCGCGGTCCACTTCCAGAATCTTAGCCTGGAAAGTCTTGCCTACCAGGTTCTGCAGGGAATGAACGAAGCGGAGATCGCCCTGAGACAGGGGAATGAATCCGCGGAGAGATTTAATCTGAACAAGCAGACCAACCTTAATGGCTTCAATGCCTTCGCATTCAACAGGTTCACCTTTTTCGAATGCTTCTTCGACTACATCCCAGTCAGCGAGACGGTCTACTTTAATCTTTGATACGTAAATTGTGCTATCTTCTTTAACTCCGCTGACGATCTGAACACGGAGAGTGTCACCAATTTTCAGCACATCTTTCAGGGATGCCGGTGCCGGGTAGGAATATTCATGTGCAAGAAGAACAGCTTCTGTCTTATATCCGAAAGAGATATAAGCCTTGTCGTCGGTGAGATCTACGACCTTACCTTCAACGACGCTGCCTTTGTGTACATCCAGGTTCATTTCCTCCTGATCCAGCATTTCCTTCATGTTTTCCATAATACAAACTACCTCCTCTATGATCCAGTCCGGTGTGGATGCACCGGCGGTGATGCCAATCTTGTCCCGACTGTGGAACCAGCTCGGTTTTAGTTCCCCAGCCGTTTCGATATGATAAGTCCGGGCTCCCTCTTCCCTGCAGATTTCCGCAAGTCTTGAAGTGTTGGCGCTGTTGCGCCCGCCTATGACAATCATCACATCTACTCTATCCGCCAGCTCACGAGCCGCCTGCTGCCGCTGCATGGTTGCGTCACAAATAGATTTGTTGACGTGAAGGTTTTTCACCTTTTTTCCCAGCGCTTCGACAAGCCGGTCGGCCAAGACAGCTGAAAATGTGGTCTGTGTGACTATAAAGGCTTCATCCAGTGGCGGGAGTGCATCTACATCTTCCATGGTTTCTACCTGGTAAGAATGTCCCACCGCCCATTCAGCCACACTCTTCATTTCAGGGTGCCTTTTTTCACCGATGAGTATAACCTGCTTTCCGTCTTCTACCAGTCGATGAGCCATCTCCTGGTTCCTTCTGACGAAAGGACAGGTTGCGTCCATTAGGGCCAGATTTTTGCACTTAAGCATATTATAACACGAAGGCCCCACTCCGTGCGAGCGAATTATTACAGTTTCGTCAGTGAGACCGTCGAAATTGTCCACTGCCGGTATGCCACGCTGAGCCAGCTTTTCCACCACCTGGGGATTATGAATGATGGGGCCGAAGGTAACGGCTTTGATGCCGGAATCCGCGGCTTTTTCGGCAATTTTCAGCGCTCTTCTCACACCGTAGCAGAATCCCATCACCTTTGACTTATATATTTCCATACGTTATGTACCTTTTCTTTCGTCTGCTATAACCAGACTTATCATTTTGCTATAAAAAAAATCAATATCAATGAAATTGATTTTTAAAAGGACCCCTGTCCCTTTTTCTTTTCATAGGCCTCGATCATGGCCTGAATCCTCTGCTTCACCAGTTCGTCCAAAGCTGCCGTATTTCTATCATCGGGCTTGTCTTTCCTGACCGCTATCGGTTTCCCAATGACTACAGCCAGAGGACCTTTTTTAGCAGGCAGAGGCTCGGCACCGATAATGGCTACCGGAAGGATGGGTGTGCCGGTGAGGATGGCCAGGAACGCCATGCCCGGATGAAAGCGGCCCAGTGCCTTTCCGTGGACAAAACCGCCTTCCGGAAAGATGCAGAGTACCTGTCCCTTCTTCAATTCCGCAAGACTTCTCCGAATGGCCGTCATGTCAGCGCTGTTTCTTTTCACCGGAAAGGCGCCCAGATATCGAATCAGCCGGCCGAAGAGAGGATTTCGGAAGAGCTCTGATTTAGCCATGAAACTGATTCTTCTCTTCTCCATGGCTATTCCCACAAGGGGCGGATCGAAATAGCTCTTGTGATTGGCTGCTGCAATCACCGCCCCTTTGTCCGGTATATTTTCCCTGCCTTCCACATGAAGGCCATACAGGCTGAAGAAGAAATAGAGGATGGCCCTGATAATCTGATATCCCATAGTACCTCTTGCCGCTGGACTTTCGTGTTCAGGAAACTTTCTTCATATAGTCATCCATAAGTTTCTGGATGCGTCCTTTGATTTCATCATTTATCTCTGCCACCAGCTCATCATCGGGCCGCTGCTTCCTGACAGGCACCGGTTTTCCGATAAGCACAGCCAGAGGCCCTTTCCTGTGAGGCAGAAACCGGGAACCCACCACTGCCACCGGGATAATCGGAGTCCCCGTCATCAGTGCCAGAGAGGCCATGCCCGAGTGAAACCGTCCCAAACCATCCTTTTTGATCCGGGTGCCTTCCGGAAATATGCCCAGCGGATTGCCGGCCTTGATTTCCCGGATGGCCTGCCTTATGGCCGTGCGGTCCACAGTCCCCCTTTTCACGGGGAACGTACCGAACTGACGAATGAGCCAGCCGAAAATGGGGTTCTTAAAGAGTTCTTCCTTAGCCATATAATGAATGATTCTTGTGTTAAAGGCCACACCGATGAGAGGCGGATCCCAGTCGCTTTTGTGATTAGGCGCCACAATGACGGCACCGGTAGAGGGCACGTTTTCCCTGCCTTCCACATGAAGCCTGAAGAGGCCGAAGAAAATAAAATTAAGAAGAGCCCTTACAATTTTATATCCCATAGGACCTCCTAAGCATCAAAGCCGGGGAATCTGCTGCGGCAGATATGAATGATGGCTTCTGCCGTACCTTCCAGGGTAAGATCGCCATTATCCAGAAGCACCGCATCTTCTGCCTGTTTCAGCGGAGAAATATCCCGATGGCTGTCAAGGTAATCCCGGCGGCTGATTTCCTTTTCCACATCTTCCATGGTCATTTCCGGATGGCCTTCAGTAAGTTCCTTGAACCGGCGCACCGCCCTGGTATGGACAGAGGCGGTGAGGAAAATCTTCACATCTGCCTTTGGCAGAACTGTCGTACCGATGTCCCGCCCGTCCAGCACGATGCCCCCTTTTTCCGCCTGTTTCCGCTGGATAGCCACCATGGCTGTCCTCACGCCGCCAATGGCGGATACTTCTGATACATGGCCCGACACTTTCGGCGTGCGGATATAGGGAGTTACGTCCTTTCCATCCACAATGACATGCATCACATCCTTATCGGGCCTGACTTCCATATCCAGCTTTTTTGTCATGGATACGATATCTTCCGGTTTGTCCAGTTTCCTTTCCAGGGCCTCATAGGTTACGGCCCGGTACATGGCACCGGTATCCAGATAGGCATATCCCAGCCTGGCAGCCAAGATTTTGGAAACGCTGCTCTTCCCTGCACCGGCAGGGCCGTCAATAGCAATAGATAATTTTTTCATGATAACTCCTTTACCGCAGACAGAGCGGCCAGATGGCCCGTGGAAAAGGCAGCCTGCAGATTATATCCGCCGGTGAAAGCATGGATATCAAGCACCTCTCCTGCCATATATACATGTTTACAGATTTTGGATTCCATGGTGGATGGATTGATTTCTTTCACTGATACGCCGCCGGCAGTGACAATGGCTTCTGAAAGGGGCCTTGTACCTGTAATCGTTAAGGGCAGATACTTCAATATCCCCGCCAGTTTCAGCCGGTCCCCTTTTTTCAGATCGCTTACCGGAAGATCCCGGGGAATGCCGGAAAGTCTGAGCACCACATCAATCATTCTGTGGGGCATGAGATCCACCAGGGCAGAGGCCATCTGCTTCAAATGATATTTTTCAAAATCCCGGAGCAGCCTTTTGTCCAGGACCTCCAGAGACAGTGCCGGTTTCAGGTCGATGGCTCCCTTTACGCCATGACCCTGGGAAAGCCACAGGGACACTTTGTCTGAAAGGGAGAGCACAATGGGGCCGGAAACGCCGAAATGGGTAAAAAGCATTTCACCGAATTCTTCCGCTTTGCGCCTTCCTCCACCATCTACGGAAAAAGTCACATTCTTTAAGGAAATCCCCTGCAGCTCCTTCGGCCACGCCTCACTGCATACAAGGGGGATCAGTGCCGGCCGGATGGCAGTCACCTTATGGCCGATTTCCCGGGCCATGGCATAGCCGTCGCCGGTAGAGCCGGTGCGGGGATAGGAAGCGCCGCCGGTGGTTAAAATCACAGCATCCGCCTCATAGGTTCCCTTATCAGTGGAAAGGCCTGTGACCTTTCCTTCTTTCTGCAGGATATGGCGCACCGGTTCCTCCAGATGGAGATCCACCTTTTCCTGATGGAGAAGCTTCATAAATAAATGGCGCACTTCCTGAGCATCATCGCTCTTTGGAAATACTCGGCCTCCCCTTTCCACCTTGGTGGCAAGGCCCCATGAATGAAAGAGGGAAAGCAGGTCTTCGTTATTGAATTTTTCATAGGCACTGTAAAGGAATTTGCCATTCCCCGGGGTTTTGGCAATGAAATCCATAATGGGCGCGCTATTGGTCAAGTTGCAGCGTCCCTTTCCCGTAATGCCCATCTTCAGTCCCACCTTGGGCATTTTTTCAAACAGGGATACCGACGCTCCCTCATGAGCAGCAGTCACCGCCGCCATGAGACCTGCCACGCCGCCGCCGATGACGGCCACTTTTCTACCGGTAGAGCTCATATAATTTTCTGACCTCCTCGCTGGTAAGCCTGCGGCTCATGCCTCTGGAAAGGCCCTCCGGCGTCAGGAAGGCATAACCGGTCCTTACCAGACCGAAAACGGGGTAATGGTAGGCTGCCATCATTTTTCTGATTTCCCGGTTTTTCCCTTCATGAAGCACCATTTTGACCTTTGTTTTATTCTTTTCCTTATCATACCCCAGCACTTCGATTTCACAGGGAGCCGTAATCCCGGTGTCAATACGTACGCCCCGGGACATTTTATCCGCCAGCTTTGGAGAATACCGGCCCCGTACAGTTACTTCATAGGTTTTTGTCACTTCGTGGCTCGGATGGGTAAGGATATAGTCCAGATCTCCGTCATTGGTCATGATGAGAAGGCCTTCAGAATGATAATCCAGCCGCCCCACCGGGAAAATCCGCTCCCGCACCGTACGGAAATAGTCCATCACCGTCCGCCGTCCCTGGGGATCGGAAACAGAGGTAATCACATTGTCCGGTTTGTAAAAGAGGAAATATTTCTTCTTCTCCGGTTTGACCAGGGTGCCCATGGCTTCAATCCGATCTTTGACCGGATCCGCTTCACTGCCCAGTTCCTTCACTACCTGGCCATTCACCTTCACCTGCCCTGCCAGAATCAGCTCTTCCGCTTTCCTTCTTGAACAGACGCCGGCATGGCTCAATATTTTCTGCAAACGTTCTTTCAAAATAATTCTCCTTCATCCGGTTTTCCGGACCATCGAGTTTTCAGCTCACTTACATCATTCAGGCCTGTAGCCTGCAGGAAACGGCGGGTGGTGCCATACAGAATGGGCCGCCCCGGCACGTCCAGCCTGCCCCTTTCCTCCACCAGATCCTTCTCCATGAGGAGGGAAATCACCCGGCCTGCCGATACGCCTCGTATTTTTTCTATTTCCACCCGGGTCACAGGCTCCCTTAAAGCTATGACCGCCAGCGTTTCCAGTGCCGCCGCCGAAAGGGGCGTCTGTTTTCCCAGAAGAGAAGAAAGCCATGAGTCATATTCTTTCTTTGTGGCCAGCCCGTATCCTGCCCCTGTGTGGTGCAGGGTAATGCCTGAATCTGCCCGGTCATAGCGGGCTTTCAGATATTCCAGCCCCTTTTCTACACTCACCGTATCTTCTCCCAGGGCCCGGGCCAGCTCCTTCAGCGTTGCCGGTGTGCCCCGGGCAAAGAGAAAGGCTTCTATCAGGGGCGAGAGCGCCGCCGCACCTTTCATAAACTGCCTCCTTTAATCACAAGTCCCTCCGCTGCCTCTTCCACTCTGGCCTTCCCTAGGCGGATCAGCTCAAGGAGGGCCAGAAAGGCCACTGCCAGATGGAGTCTTGTCTTCATTTTCTTCAGATAACCGGTCATCATGACCCATGGTTTCATCGCAAGCGTCCTTTCCCATCCTTCTATTTCCCTGTCCAGGGAAACTTCCTCTGACGGAAGAATCCGTTCCTCTTCTTCCTCCAGAGAATCATAGAGGGAAAGAAATGCCGCCTGCAGCCGTGAAAGGGAAATTTTCCCCTGAAAGACAGAAGTCCTGAATACTTCCGGTTCCCTTCCCCGATAAGGGCTCTCCTCTTCCATGAGCGCCTCGATGCGGGCTTTCACTTCCTTCATCCGCTTAAACTCTTCCAGGGACCGGGAAAGTTCCTGCCGGGGATCCTCGGATTCATCCATTTCCTCCCGCCTTTTTTCGGGAAGGAGCATGCGGGATTTGATGAGAATGAGGGTGGACGCCATGGCAAAGAAGCTGCTTCCCAGATCCAGGTTGAACTGCCGTGCCGATTCCAGATACGCCAGGTACTGATCCGTAATCAGATGGATAGGAATATCGTGGATATCGATTCTGTTCTTTGTCACCAGATGCAGAAGCAGGTCCAGGGGCCCTTCAAAAAGAGGAATATTCACTTGATAATTGTCTGCTGCAGCTTCTCCCATATCTTTTCCTTCACAAATATTTGATGAAAGGGCACACTCACCCATCATGCTTTATACATAGTACCACAGATGGGGAGGGAGTCAACCACCCACTTAGAAAAGTGAAGCCCTTCATGATATGCCCTGCGGGCATGAAGGTTGACGGGCCTTCGGCCCGAAGGTTCTTAAGGTTCTTAGGTTTGACATCCCTTCGGGCTGAAGGTTGTTGTATCGCCGCCTTTGGCGGCGATGAGTATAAAGCCTTCGTTACGAGATTTACATTTGTATCACCAGTGCTGCATGACAGAGAGCAAAAGCCTCCTTTCTCTGGAAGGCAGAAGTCCTGCAGAGGGCTTCTGAGTCGGGTTATTATTCGAGTATAGCCTGCACACTAAGCGATCACCTTGATGCCCGGCCGTCGGTGGCTCCGTTAGGCGACGGAGGAACAGCGTGGATTAGACGATAGAAGTCAGAAATCAGATGTCAGAATGCGTTACGAAATCCCCTTCCCGCCTCCACCGTCATCCGGGGTCGGTCAGCCGACAATCGGAAGGCCCTTTTATGGGCAGGCTGAGGGCCAACTTCGGCTGACTTGGAGACCCTCTGCAGAGTCTCCACAAAGCGAAAGATCTTGGTAAAAGCCGATAGTGTCGCAGCTGTTGCTAAATACCAGTCGGCGGGAAGGAGACGCTAAGCAGTCACCCCAGAATCTTTCGGACCTATTCTCAGGGCTTCGCCCAGCTCCTTCCTAAGGAAGGAGCCAACGTTACGTGCTTCTCTTCCCGCTCTCACTATCATTCCGAACGAAGTGAAGAATCTCGGTACAAGCCGCGTATGAGACATATGCTATTAAATATCGATCGGCGGGAAGGAGCCGCCTTCGGCGGCAAGTGGTGGGCGCCATTTAATTCGTGTAAGGCGACTCTTATGATAAAACCATACAACCGCGTCCTTGACGCGAAGAGAAAACAAGCAAACCTCGCTTCGCTCGTGGAAATGCACCCCTATTCCCGCTTCGCGGGACTTCTCCACGGGAAAGCGTCTCACGTGATTTTCAAGTCGCTGTGCTCCCTTACAAATCACGTTCGCTTGCCACCCCATTAATTAAGAAAGGGGAGATTGTTAGAGGTAAAACTTATTTACGCCTACCAAAACCCTCAGTGGCGAAGCCGCTGTCAAACTTCAGCCCCTTCAGAACCCTCGGCCCGAAGGGCCATCAACCCTCACGGCAACAGGCCGTGTCCATAATCCCTTATTTTATTATGCTTATGATAAAGTAATGATAAAATGCTGATATAAGGAGGTGCTTTCTATGATGACTATCCGCCCTGTTTCTGACCTTAGAAACAAATTTCCCGAAATCGAAGAAGCTGTCCTGCAGGACAATGAGCCTGTCTTTCTCACGAAAAACGGCTATGGCACCATGGTTCTCATGAGTATTGAACAATACTCCGCCCTCACCGACGCCGTAGAGAAAAAACTGGACGAAGCTGATGCAGCAGCAGCGCAATCGACTGTCCGCTATTCCACATCTGAAGTCTTCGGCCGTGCAAGGAGAAGGATTCATGCAGACAAAAACCTATAAGCTGCCTTACGCCTCCTGAGCGATGCAAACACAACCCTGGTACCGAGGGGCAAAGCCCCGACGATACCATAAGCCTCTCTGCGCCGAAGGTGCAGGCTCCTACGGGAATACAGCCGCCTGCTGTACACTAAAAGGAACCTTCACCGGTTTCTGATGTAATTGACTGATGACCTTCCTGTTCACCTTTATAAAGCCGCATAAAAAAGCCCCTCGAAAGAGAGGCTCTTTTTAGTATTTATCAAAATATGATATTATTTCCCTTTACTCATGCATCCCAGCCAAGATTCATGGATGCCACCCTGCCGTTTCTCATATGGAATACAAGGTTTACGCCGCTATCCGTTTTATAGTAAAGTGCATCGCCGTAATGAATATCCGGTTCCCCATAGGTACCAATCACTTCGCTTCTGGTGGAGCCTACATGAATGCCGCTGGGTGTAGAGAATCCATTGTTTGCCGTAATATGGATCATAGTTACACGGAATGGACGGCCGGAATCTCTGACACAGTTCATGGTTACCGAGTCCCCATAACCGATTATCTGCGCTTCTGCATGCGGCCCCCAAGCAGCTGCCCAGGTCACCTTGCCTTCTTTCGGTGCACCATAGATGGCAATCACCTCTTCTTTGGTCATTCCCGGCACAATGCCTCCCAGGGCACCTTCATCATTAGGCACACGGGGCCATGGCAATGGTTCCGGCGCATAAAGCAGCAGCGGTCAGCAATAAAATTTTCTTCATCTTCATAAGTACCCTCCCTGAAATAAACTTCCCAAAACTTGCAAACCCATTTATTCATATCGAATGGCATTGTCCCTGATCGTATTGATGATATGTATGAGATCACGCATATCTTCTGTGCTGAAAATAGACATGGCATCATAGGGCTTGTCAAAGGGCGCATTAAAGATCGTCATGGGGCTGTCCATATAGCCATTGACCGATATGTAATTGATTACATTCCGAATAAACGCAATCTGTTTATCATTCAGGGCATTGTCATTGATAAACTGTGAAAACGCCTTTTCCGCCGCCTTTTTATCCATCTTGGCAATGCGGCGGACCGTAAGTCCAAAGGGCTGATTTTGGAAATAATACTGATAATCCTCTTTTGACCCCAATTCACTGGTAAAGATTTTCTCCAGATCCTTGTAATCCTTAGCTGTTAATGGCTCATTATGAACCAGTTTCCTGACCGCCGGAACATCATCCACGTGCTGCAGGAAATAATGATTCACCTTTTCCTTATAGTTCTCAAAGGTTTCCGGCTCCAGCGTATCTCCTTCTTTTTCAGAAATGACAGAATCCTTCAGCCCCGTTTCTACGATGGGTTCATGTTTGAATTGGATAAACTGGATGAGGCTCCTGAGCTCCGCCCGCACCTTTTCAAAGTCAAGTACATCTGCATCGGTCCAGAAAGAAGCCGACTCCACTTCTTGAATCAAGGGGAGCTTTTTTCTCACTGCATCAATGCTGATTTTCTTCTCCAGCTGCCTTGCCGTTTCAATCAGCTGTTTCTTGGACTTTCTGAAAGACCCCAGACCTTCCATATGGGCCAGCATGAGGCCATACATGAGATTATCGAAGCGTTTCGCCGACTCATCCTTTTCCATGTCAGACACCAAAGGTGCTATTTCCTTATTCAGTTCACCGCAGTCCCCTTCACTGAGAGCGCGGAACGCCGCCTTGTTCTTATATTTTTCCACATATCGGAGGTGTAGCTTCACGGAGAAAAGAGATGGATTCAGCTCGACTACCTGCTTATGGCAAGTTTCCACAAGAGAGCGGCGCCAATCCTGGTACTTCTCGTCCGCATAGGCTGCCTGCTGCAGATCCTTGACCAGACGGATTCTCTTGATGAAAATATTTTCTGAAAGCGTCCTGGTCTCCCCATCGCCTATGAAATTCATATGCTGGCGGAAATACTCAAAGTTGCCGCAGTAATCAAAAATCAGGAAATACTTCTTGCCCCTGTACTCCCCATTTCTCATATCCACGCATTCCAAATCAGGACAGAGTCTTGTTCCCCGACCGATCATCTGCCAGAACTTTGTCTTTGAACGCACCTTTTTGAAGAAAACCAGATTTAAACACTCCGGCACATCTATGCCCGTATCCAGCATATCCACCGAAACAGCAATGACCGGATCCTTTTCCGGATTTTTGAAATCGTCAATCACCGTTTCCACATAGCTGTCTCCACAGACTACCCGCTGTGCAAAGGTACCCTTATATTTAGGATAAAGTGCATTAAACCGCTGGATAATAAATTCTGCATGCTTTTTATTTTCAGCAAAAATAATGGTTTTCCCCAGACGTTCGCCACCCTTTGTCTTAATGCCCCGTTCCATCAGGTCCTGAAGCACATGATCCACCGTATTGGCGTTAAACACAAATTTATCCATTTTCGGCGAAGGGATATAATCGGGCATAGACCCGTCATCCTCAGTGAAATCATCCTCATACCGTTTCTTATCCTCTTCTGAAAGGTCATCATAGGTAATGCCCTCTTCCAGAAACTTCGTTTTCACCTCATAGTTATAATAGGGTACCAGATATTTTTCGCTGATTGCCTGGTTGTAGTCATAGGCATAAGTAGGGATGCCCTGCTGCATATCAAAGAAATCATAGGTATTCCGATCCACATCGGTTTTCGGCGTAGCAGTTAATCCTACAAGTATGGCGTCAAAATAGTCAAAAATAGCCTTATACTTCTTAAAAATGCTCCGATGGCTTTCATCAATGATAATCAGGTCAAAATGGGCAGGCGTAAAAAGCCGGTTCCCATCGTCCCGCTTCGTATCATCAATAGAATTCAGAATCGTCGGATAGGTGGAGAAAACAATCCGTGCATTCTTATCGTCCTTATTGCTGCACAGATTGCAGAGAGACATCCGGGGCAGATACTCCCTGAAAGAATCCTTTGCCTGCTTCACCAGCGCCGTACGGTCTGCCAGGAAAAGTACATTGGTAATATATCCTCCCTTGGACAGCACATCCACCAGACTGGCCGCTGTACGGGTCTTTCCGGTTCCCGTAGCCATGACCAGGAGATTCTTCCGTCCCCCTTCCTCTATATGGGCGCACACAGCCCGGATAGCTTCCTTCTGATACACACGGTTCGTGATTTCATCGGAAATAGGAATGGACGTCAAGGCAGGATGGCTTTCCATCCTCCTATCCATCAGTCTTTCCAGATCCTCCCTGCTGAAAATACCGCTTACCTGCCGCTGCGGACCTGTCTTGTCATCCCAGAAATAGGTTTCAAAGCCATTGGTATTGAAAATCATGGGGCGACGGCCAAACCGTCTTTCCAGACAGTCCGCATACAGCACCGCCTGCTTCCTGCCCACGTTGGGATCCCGGCTTGTCTTTTTAGCTTCCACCACCGCCAGCGGGAGGCCATTCCTGCCGAAGAGTACATAATCCACATACCCCTTCTGCCCGGGCACACCGGCCATTCCGTCCACTTCATATTCTTCCACCACATTCTGGGAAGGGCCGTCAAAAATCCACCCTTCCATCTTCATATCCACATCAATATAAATTTTGCGGGTCTTAAATTCAGAAATGGCTTCCGGATTGAAATGACGCTCTTCCTTATTCTTCTCCTTCTCGGCGGTCAGCTTTTCCGACAGTGCCCGCACCTGATCATAGAGCTTCTTGTTTTCCTCTTCCTTTTCCTTGAGAAGGCCAGCCTGTTCCTTAATTCGCTTTTCATCCAGCGAAACCCTGCTCTGGGGGATGAGAGATTCCTTAAAGAAATGCTCCTTATAATTACTGCCATAGCAGTAATCAATCCATTCAATGAATTCAAAAAGCCCACGGAGAGACACCACTGCATCAGCAGCAGTGATATTTCTTGCCGTATGCACCGCCAGATTCCCCAGCTTCACAATCAGCGGCAGCTTCTTCCACGTATCATATTCCATGGCATAGCGGAAATCGGGCTCATGAATCAGGGACTGCAGATTATCCTTGAAAGGAAGTGTCATGGTCCTGTCTGCCGCATAGACCCACTTCACCGCCAGCTCCAGCGCCTTGCGGCAGCCGATGGCACACATGGCCGGAGAAGTCGCATAAACCCTTTCCGCCTCCATGGCCGCCGGAGCAAACGCTTCATATTCCTTTTTCCCGCGTAAGAAATCAAAGTTTCCCATGAGCAATCACCCGCAAAGATAGTAAATTACCATAGAATCATTCGTTACTTATATATTACAACATATGCAAAACATCTTCCAATAAATAAAGAAAAATAGCCTCGCGATATTTCGATTTGTCGATTGATAAGACAAAATTGCAATACTCATTTTGCAAAGATAATGGAGGTATCAGTATTTGAATTGACTTCAGTTCCTTAGAATTGATATTGGCTTGATTTACAGCCCCCTTCGCTATATTTCTTAATTTTTCTTTCATATAAGGCATATTCATATACGCAACAAAATATACAGGATTAACTTTATCCGATAAGCGAATTCGAATTAAATAACCTGCTATTATCATTGGATTATTTAAATTGAAAAGAGCTGTTTTCCCAACTAAATCTATACTATTTGTCCTATTAAATAAGATATCTCCTTTTTTCACCATGTATTTCTCAGCTTGTTCATCCGACATATCAATTCTTTTCAAATCTGATAAATCCAACTGCCCATTATCTGTCAAATTATTCATCCTAAGATATTCATACTGCCCAGAATCAGAAGCTGGAGCACTAGTCCCATAAGTAACGCTTTCTGCAACTTGCCCCACAGAGTAGCAAGGGAACTCTTTATCATTGACCCACGGTTCTCCAAACATCTCTAAAAACCGGGATTGGATATTTTCAGGCTATATATTTCTGGTG
>ENA-ORUQ01000393-ORUQ01000393.1-human-gut-metagenome-genome-assembly--contig:-NODE-393-length-51024-cov-6.479605_pt1 | contig 51024 bp, 55 predicted proteins | sample MGYA00242081_ERZ509211 | MGnify/ENA primary metagenome ERZ509211 (study PRJEB26280, sample SAMEA2338785) | human gut metagenome | biome: human gut; feature: human-associated habitat; material: faeces...
GGTTCCGAAGTTCAGCGCAAACGTTACATTTAACGCAAACGGCGGCGTAGTTACTACTAACAACGCTGAAACCTATGTTGTAGGCCTGAGCAAGATCACCACTCTGCCGAACGCTTCCAAGTCTGGTTACAACTTCGACGGTTGGTTCACCGAGGCCAATGGCGGCACTCAGGTAACTCTGGATGCTCTCAAGTCCGCTAATGTGCCGACCACTGTATACGCACATTATACTGTTCGCTCCACCGGCGGCGGTGGCGGCGGTGGCGGCGGTGGAGTCTCTACCAACACCATTACCGTTAAGAAGGATGAAGGCTCTACTGTTACTCCGGCGGGCGACTCCAACGGCAAGGTAACTGTTCCGACCGGCTCCGACAAGAATTTTGTTATCAAGGCTGACGATGGCTATACTATTACTGATGTAATCGTTGACGGCAAGTCTCAGGGCCCGAAGGACTCCTATGAGTTCAAGAACATCCGCGAAAATCATACTCTTGAGGTTAAGGTAGCTAAGCTCCTTACCGGCGACCACATCGCTTACATCAAGGGTTATCCGGATGGCGGCGTTCATCCGACCGCTAATATCACCCGTGCAGAAGTTTCCGCAATCTTCTACCGTCTGCTTTCCGATGATGCTCGCAAGCAGTATGCTGCAACCTCTTCCAGCTTTGCAGATGCAAATAAGAGCTGGGCAGCAGCAGAAATCGCAACTCTGACTAACGCTGGCATTCTTAAGGGTTACACCGATGGTTCCTTCCGTCCGAATGCAGCAATCACTCGTGCTGAGTTTGCCTCCATTGCAGCTCGTTTCGACAAACTGTCTGGCGGTAACAAGACCTTCTCTGATGTTCCGTCCAATCATTGGGCATATGCAGCAATTACCTCTGCTGCCGAGAAGGGTTGGGTTAATGGTTACTCCGACGGCACTTTCCGTCCGGACAATGCCATCACCCGCTCGGAGGTTGTAAAGATCACCAACGCTGTTCTGGGCCGTTCCTGCGATAAGGATTACGTTGCAAAGAATATCAGCAAGCTGACCTCTTACAATGATCTGTCCAACACTTATTGGGCGTACTACGATATCCTCGAGGCGTCCAATGCACATGATTACAAGACTGCATCTGGCGTAGAAAGCTGGACCGGCCTCAAGTAATTTGTTCTGGGTTTCCGGCACTCCTTTTCAGGGGTGCCGGATTTCTCTTTTTCGAAAATATGCTGCATGTCACTAAGTTCTCAGCTCGCCAATATGACAGTTTTTTGCTGAGAAGTGAGAGAGAGGATGTTTTTATGGAAATTGAATTGAAAAAATCATATCGTACACACACGAAAGTCTCCAAACCCACTGGTGCAATCATCCGTTTCAAGCAGGTAAAGGATGAGATTATGGAGGTAGACAGAAAAGGTCTGGATGTCCCTCAGGAAAAGATAATGGAGGAATACGAGTTCGACAACTTCTTCGAAAACGGTGCTGCATTGGCATATTCTATAGCTGCTGCTTTTGCAGCAGAAAAGGGGATTACACAGGTCTACGATATCGGCAGTGCTATGGCAGCACAGTCTGAATTGTTCGAGTCGGTGGGTGTTTCGTATGTGGCGGTAGAGTCGCATGTTCCATCGTATATGCACGCAACACATGTTATTCCTCAGAAGTATCCGTGCAACCTTCCTGCGTTCGATAGAACCAAAACCATGGGCATAAGCCGCTTGTGCGTGGGATACCTCGCACAAGACGATAAAACATATATGTCGCTATACAATAATTTCGAGCACCTGCTGCTATCTGCGCCGGCAGAATGCCTCTCTGAAATGTATGAACTCTATGGCAATATTCTTCCGGTTGAAATACCGTGGAGAGATTTACGAAGGAACTATTATCCGGACTATTGGTTCTATTTTACGAGAAAATACGTCATGGAATCTTTCTTGTAAGCAACTTTATTGACAATACAAACGGCCCTCACAGGGCCGTTTGTTGTTGCCTCCATTTGTATAACATACAAAGTAAAGGTTGCACAAATGTTCAAAAAAATATATAATAATTTTGGATATATTATTGGCTTTCTACCTCAAAGGAAAGATACCTCATGGAACAAATTTCGAAGAAATTAAAAAGACAAGTTCGTAAAAAAGCAGCTGAACGACTACGTTCGCATAAGGATCAGACTTATGGAAAACTGAAAAAACGCGCCATCGAGTTGATAGATGCAGCATCCCCTTCGGCTAATTTAATTAAGGATTTATCCATCCGGGGAATATATGATTACAAAGACATCGTATTAACTGCTTCATTCATTCTTCAGTATAAACAGGATTACTTTTACGTTGAAAAAATTCTGCTTAAGATCTCGACGGATTCTTTTGCTTTCCCTTACTACGAGAAAGTACGAAATGACCATGTCAAATCGGACGTCAAGAATATCGTTTGGGATATTCGCAAAATGCAGAGCGATTTGTTTATGAAAGCCGAAGCAAGATTGCCAGAAGTTATATCTCAAATTCTTGTGCTAGCCGAAAATCCGGATGCTGAACATATGCAACCTCTTCTGAAAGGAGAAAAAACTCCCTATGAAAAGGCTATCCCGGCCGTTGACTTTGTGAGCTACTATAATGCTAATTGCAGCAGCCAATTAAAGCAAAAAATTGAACAGGCGCTGAATGGGGCCAATCAAAAGAAACCCGGTTACCATGCGGTATGTGATGCAGCCGAATTTGGTAAAAGGGGAAACAATATTGCAGTCCTGAAAATCCGCTATTGCATTTGCAATGCGTATACCCATCCCCAAGGGAATTACTACGAAGTAGATCTGAAACTAAAGCTCTCTGTCAATATGGATGACCTTACAAAATATGTTGACACAGAGATAGACAATATGCTGCCAGCAATCGTTGAGCAAATATGGCAGAGTGATCCCCTTGAACGATATGATTTCCAAATATGTCGTCAGAGACATGATGAAAGCGATGTTCATGCTTTCGTGGATGACCTCATCACCAATACACTGAAAGTGCTCCGAAAAGAAATCAAAAAAAGGCACTTCTCTTATAGCTTTGATCTTCCAACAAAAAATATTTTTATTGAAAAGAGAGATAATTCGTTTTATATCTGTTTCCCAATGGGGGATGATGTTCCTCTTAAGCCTTCAAATGGAAATCTGCTGGACCAACACCTTGAGGAAAACTATTATAATGTGATGACGCTTCCTGAAGTTCAACCCATCCCTTCTAATGTAATACAGTGGCATCATTTCTGCCAATATTTATCGAAGGCTTATGAACGAGCTCTCAGCAAGAACAAAAAGATTCAGGCATACCCGACAATCACAGTGATGGTTGATTTGCATGATGTTCGCGTTTCTGTTGGCTCTTATAAGGCAAGATTCTCTCCTCGTGGAATAACATGTAGAAAAGACTTTCCAACACTTAAAACAAAGCAGCCGGAAAATGCATACGAACTGGCGGATGCATTTATTAGTCAGGCTATTGCCATAGCTGAGGAAATCAATGAAGTGGTGGATAGCATTTGCCTCCGTCCTGTTGAGGCGGAAATTCTTTTTTTTCTCATAGATAACCCGAATTCAAGTGTCTCCTATATCTGTTGGGGGGTGAAGGCAGCAGATGTTATTTCAAAGAATTATCCGCACTACATACAGCGCTTGCTTCAAGCAGACTTAATTTGCGAGAAAACCATGAGTAATATGTATGCTGTATATACAACATACTATGTAAACCCCAAGTTTATAAATGTTCCGTTTGGTCGCTATGTTACATCGTATACATTGGAAGACGTTGCATATCTCAATACAGAAACACAAAAAGAAGTAATTAAGCGTGAGTTTGAAAGGAAGTCTTTGAAACTGGAAGAGGCGCTGCACTTGGTTGAAGCAATGTGGATGCTGCCCAAGTATGCCATAGAAGAACTGTGCCAAGATGAGCTGATCCGCTCGAAAATCTTTGCGCTGCCGGCACGAGATATTGATTTCATTCGGACTATGTTATGTCCGGCCGTAGGTAATAAAGCCATTCAAAATATTTTTGCCGAGCGGGATTATCAGCAGTTCGAGAAACTGGCCGCTTCCGTTACCCAGCGCCGAGTAGAGAAGATTGCAGATATGATTATGGAAGCGGAGCCGCAGACCGTTAACGCCTTCTTCAAGGAGGATATTGGTACACGGTTCTTGGCTGAATGCAAACCCAAACAGCTGGAATACCTTGCAGACGCATTGTTCTGCGCGACCGGCTGTAAAATGCAGTAGAAAAAATGCTACAGAAGGAGAATTCACAAGCATGACCGCAGACGCTTTAATTAGTAAACTCAAGACGGCAGACTATTTCGCGGATAAAGAAATCGCATATGCATTGCTGGGAGCAATGGAAACGGGTTCTCCGCTGCTCGTAGAGGGTGATCCCGGCGTAGGTAAAAGCTCTCTGGCCGTGGCGCTGGCGCAGGCGGAGAATATCCCGCTCGTCCGCGTCCAGTGTTACGAGGGCATCAGTCCGGAAACCATCCTGTATGATTACGATTATCAGCGCCAGCTTCTTGTTGTATCTGCTATTCGTGATAAGCTCAATGAAGCAATGAAAGATATGAGTGTTGATGAAAGTATCCGTTATGTGGCTGGAAATGTTGCATTTTACGGAAAAAACTTTCTTCTGGAGCGACCTGTATTAAAGGCGCTTACTATGCCAGGACGGAAGGTGCTGCTCATTGATGAGATCGATAAGGCATCTGAAGAGATCGAACATACGCTTCTCGAAATGCTGGGTGACTTTGCAATTACCATTCCGGAGATGGGTGAGACCGTAAAGTGCGCACCAGAGAATCGTCCTATCGTAATCCTTACATCTAACAAGTACAGAGACCTTTCTGCGGCGATGAAGCGTCGCTGCGTATACCTGTATGTAAGCTCTAAGAGTGCGGCGGAAATCACCGAAATCCTTCTGGCAAAGGTTTCTGACAATGAAGAATTCTGCACTCGCTGCGCAAATTATCTCTTCCAGATCGGCCAGCTTGAACTGAACCATACTGCAAGCATTAGTGAGGGTATCGCATGGGCGAAATTCCTGAAAACGACCTATAACGAAGACTGGGATGCCATCAATGAGAATATCAACTATACAGTTGGTTTCCTCGCCAAGGATAATGCAGATCGCAATACCATTCTTCGTATGGTTTTTTCGCACTCTACGTCCAACAAGAAGTTTGGTGATCTCTAATGCTGAGCAATAACATTGTCCTACAACTCAAGGACTTTCTCCTTGGGCTGCGAGACCAATATGGCTTTATTATCGATGTGGGCCGTCTGGAAGATAGTCTTGCCTGCATTCATGACATTACGGATGTAGAGGAAGTTGTCTATCGTCTACAGTCGATGATCTGTAAGGACGAAGAACAAATCAGCATTTTCCGCTCTGCCTTTGGTCAGACCTTTCTTGGTTCATATGTGGATTTACTCGCGACTGCCCCCGGAAAGGCGGGACTCCAAGATGCTCACAGAAAGCTAAGTTCCTTCCAAGCCAGTGTAGTGAGTTTGTCGGATAATATCTCAGCTACCGAAAAGCACATTCAAAGTCTGAAAGAGCAGATTGCAGAGGAAGAGAAACAATTTGACTCTACCCACGGAGACCTGCGGCAAAAGGCTGAGCAGCTGAAAGAAGAAATAAAATCGTTCTCGCCCAAAGAATTGGCTAAACAAAATCCACGCATAGAACGACAGCTAAACAGGATGCTCGATAAGGCAAGGACTTCGTTCGTTACAGCAAAGGAGTCGATACAGCGTCGTGACCCTTCGGCAACTAACGCAGATGATAGTGCACTGGACTCGATCATAGCAGTTCCTATGGCAAGCTACAGCCTAAGAAAAATCATCCTTCAGCTACTCAATGAAGCAACACAGCAAGATCTACAATATGCTCGAGACGTTGCTCCAGTTGTGAAGAGTTTTTCTATGTTGGCTAATTTGTGTGATAATATCATCGGTAAAGATGGGTATAAAGAACTAAAAGAAAAGCAGCTGGCGCTTGAAGCATGCGAGAATCAGAAACGGTATGCTCGCAGCCATATAATTGATTTGGAAAATGAAATTAAGTGGCGCCAAGAAATGAATAAGCTGTCACAAACGAGATTGGAAGCAGCCCGAGCAAAGGCTGACGAACAACTGCAAAAGATCGAACAGATCCAAATGCATAACGAACTTGTCATCAAGCAGCAATCCCAGCATCATAGAGATATCTTTACGGCGATCAACGCAAAAGCAGTACAAACAACTGCGGAGCAAGCGGAATTGCTTTCTGAACCCATCGCCCAACTGTCACCCGAACAGATGCAGCAGGTTGCAACATACATCCGCACGAATGCCCGAGCGTTCCGCCAGACTTTATGCCGCACCTCAGCCACTCCAACCAAGCGACGGATTGATATGAGAGCGACCATGACGCAGGCGACTAAGACAGGCGGAGAGCCCATGATGATTAAATACAAGAAGCCGATTAAGAGCCATGCAAAGATCGTATGTCTCGTCGATATTTCGGGTTCCTGCCGGCAGGCCGCAAGTGTGGCCTTGTATTTCATGGCATTGATGGATGAGGCCTTCCCGGGCGGATGTCACAAGTTTGCCTTCGTCAATCATCTGGTCCTGGTGGACCAGTATTTTCGCTCTCAGAGCACCTCTGCTGCTGTAAATGCCGTAAATGATAAAGTACCTTCACGAGGCATCTATTCGGATTATGGACGGACGCTGCACCAGCTAAAAGAGGAGTACAGCTCTCTGATTGGAAAAGAAACCACTCTGATTATTCTGGGTGATGCACGAAATAACCGGAATGCAAGCCGAGAAGAAGATGTTCGATACTTCTGTACTCGAGCGCGAAAAGTATGGTGGTTAAATCCGGATCCCCCACAGAAATGGGGAAAAGGCGACTCGGCAACAAAAGAATATCAGCGAGCAGGCGTAGATATGCGGCATATCGCAAACGTAGGAGATCTGTTGAATTTCCTCTCGTCCGCTTCGCAATAACACAGAACAGGTCCGAGAGGACCTGTTCTGTGTTTATTAAAGGCCGTCATTCTTGTGACCTTGTTTTGGTGTTGTGCAAAATGCACAAAAGGTATGATTTCCCTCCATAAGAATATAAAACCAATACAGGTTGAATAATAGCGCGTATAATAGTATAATTTAAGTGCTGAAAAAGTATTGCAATTATGTGATTTTGGGATTAGACTAATAACATAAAAATAATTTTTAGTTTTTCTCTTGTGTTGGAAGTGCTATGAAAAGGAGGGTGTGCTTCGTCATAAAGCGACAATTACATATCGAAAATGTCGAAGCGGGTGAAGTATGGCAAAGTATGATATGGCATGGAAAGAATTATTTGACATCGACCCGGAATTGTCTGCCGAAGGGAAGAAGGTTATGCGGGCGCTGCAAAGCAAGCGTGTCTGGCCACAAAAAGACTTCTTGGGTTTGATGCAAGGTGTCGTCCCGGGGCAGGTTGATGCAGTGAAGGCTGAACTGGAGGAACTGGGCTATGTGGCCGAGCGTACCGAGCATGAGTTTGTCGAGAGCTGGCCTAATTCGCGCCTGTTTGCCAAGCACGACGACACAGATCTGGAGACGTATAATCCTGGCCCGATGCGCAATATTTCTGATTTGGTTGATTTCTTAACTAAGACGAAGCAGCTGCCTGAGGGAGATATACTGTCGAGGAGAAATGCGTATCGGTTTTTTGATTCTGTTTTCGCACAGCTGGATACAGACGAAACAATTCAGCTAGCACTGATGGGCGTCCTACAAGGTGGAGATGTTGAAGCGCGTAAGTTCCGTGAACACATCAAAAATGTGCCATGCGGAGCAGTCATCAAGACCACGAAACGAATTTTTACATATTACGACGACCAGCCGCTTACATGTGCTGAAAAAGGCATTTTTAATACAAACGTGTACGATTTGGAAACAGATAAGCCTCAGATTTATACAACCTTCGAAAGGACCGGAGCAACTAATATCTTCATTGATTGGGCCAATGCTCATGAGAGCGGTGATGACGGGTACTATCTTCAGATGCCTATAACCGTCAATAAAGATGCAGCGCTTTTCCTTTGCGCCCTTATTGCCCGTAGTAATTAACCGTAGTAAAGGGGATAGCGATGCAGATTCAAATTCAATCATGGGCGATGCTGATAAAAGCAATAGTAGGAGATCTGATGCTGTACGCAATACAGTTTCATGTTCTGCCAACGCTTCTGCCTTGGTTTTATCCTAGCGGTGTGATTGCGTATATCCTTTTCTTCGCAACGGCATTTATTATCTTCTGGATCTGGACGAAGTATTTACATGTCAGGGCGTCCGAATGGGCTGTATCCGACATCTTCTATTTCCTGGTTGTTGCAGCCTATGGGGTACAGACAACAGATGGCATATACGGCGTAGGAACGGCTTTATTCCATACACCGTACCCAATCCTCAATTCTGTTTTACAGATGGAGATTGTGTGGAGTGTCATCATGGTATTCCTAGTAACTTTTCTTCAAAGTGCAGCTTGCGGTATTCAAGCTCTAATCGAAATGAAGGCAAACAAGGGTGGATGATATATTCACCCTTGTTTTGTGCATTTATGCGGTTTTAATAGCTGAAATGTTATAACTAACCCTGAACAATGCACCTGAACTGCCATATTTGGGTTGAATAACAAATCAATTAGTGATATAATACCGAAATGGAATGAATGATAAAACTAAAAAAGAAAGACGGTGTATTTATTTGGTTGAATTGCGTAATGTAAGCGTATCGTATGACAACGGAGTAGAAGCACTTACGCATTTTTCATTTAAGATAAATGATGGTGAATTGTGTTTCGTTACTGGCAAATCAGGAAGCGGAAAATCTACATTCTCCAAACTGATAACAGGCGAGCTCAAGGCTGCGGAGGGATCAGTTTGCGTTAATGGATATGATATGGGTAATCTGAAGTCAAAAGCGCTCGCAGACGCTCGACGCAGTATGGGCATGGTATTCCAAGATTTCCGCTTGATTCCCAGCATGACGATAGATGAAAATCTGGAATTTGCTATGCGCTGTATAAATGCACCGGTTTCTTCTATCAAGCCCCGTATTGAAGAGGTTCTGGAACTGGTTTCGATGAAAGGTATGGGCGGACGCCTGCCCACCGAATTGAGCGGTGGTGAACAGCAGCGAGCTGCTATTGCCCGTGCCATCGTCAACAAGCCTTCGCTGATAATTGCGGATGAGCCTACGGGCAACCTAGACCCCACGCTGGCCATCGATATAATGAGGCTGTTCTTGCGCATTAACGAAATGGGTACAACGGCCCTTATTATTACGCACGCCAAAGAGCTGGTTGATATGTTCCCACAAAGAGTTATCACGATCAAAAAGGGGAAATTGGTAGATGACTCCTTTGGTAAATACAAAGGCTCTATGCAGATGCCTCCGCAAGCACCGCAGAAGAAAGGCAGGCACCGTTAATGCGTTTATTTGAGAATTCACAGATTGGATATGGCTTTAAAACTGGGGCGTCCTCCATTGGTAAACATAAAGCCATGTCGATTACGTCGATGATTACTACGGCGGCATGTTTGCTGCTGATCGCTGTAGTCTTCATGTTGGGTTATAACCTGCAAGCAAATGTAGAGGAGTTTCAGGTAGATAACACAATGCTTGCATTTGTCGATGAGACTTTATCGGAAGATGAAGCGAGGGCATTGCAGTCGTCTGTTGAGCAGATTGATCATGTAGTATCTGCCACGTTTATTACTAGAGAAGAAGCGATGAATACTTACATGGCAGAGTACGGAGAAGATGATGCAACTACTTCTCGACTCAGCCCGTCGGTGTTTAGAGATCGTTATTCGGTTGAGGTAGATGATCACGGTGGTATTAGCGAAATTGCTAAGCAGGTCAAAGCTATTGATGGAATTGACGATATCCGCTTAGACGAAAAGGTTTCGGACGGATTTTCGGCAGTACAGAGAGTTGTAACGGTTGTTGGCATTGTATTGGCCATTATGCTTCTGGCCATTGCTATCGTTATTATGACCAATACCATCAACCTGACAATGCTGGCGCGTAAGGACGAAATCTCTGTTATGAAGATGATGGGCGCTTACGACGGTTTTATCCGATTTCCATTTATCGTAGAAGGATGCGTAGTGGGTATCATCGGTGCTGTCATAGCATACTTGTTTTCTGCTGGCGTTTATACGGCGGTTTCCAACATGATGACGAAATCAGGTGCGCTTTCTATCGTTGCGTTTATGCCTTACAAGGATATTGCTCTTCCTCTGGCAGGGTTGATGTTGATGCTTGGCTTGGGCGTTGGCATCATCGGAAGTGTAATCACTATCCGCAAGCATCTCCGCGTATGAATAAGAAATTACATGATTTTTCTGCACTTTCTGAAGTGTTTCCCCGCCAGTGCGGGGGTCAACCTTAAAGTTCAAGACCTTTATCAGAGTACATCTGGTTTTCCCCGCCAGTGCGGGGGTCAACCTGTGGAACCCCGCTGGGCGCATCTATGACCATCGTTTTCCCCGCCGGTGCGGGGGCCAACCTTGATCAAGATTGCAACATTTATCTGCCTTTTTATTTTCCCCGCTAGTGCGGGGGTCAACCCTCGCGCATTGCTTGGCGTACTCCCTCATTAACGTTTTCCCCGCCAGTGCGGGGGTCATAAAATACCATAAAGAAAGGACTGTCCCCCAATGATATTCGCAAGTGAAAAGAAATGGGTAAAAAAATTCACCGCTGGTGCGGTGGCGTCTTTGATGGTTGCAACTACATTCGTAGTTCCTGCATCAGCTACGCCGGCAAGTGACTACGAGAACAACTTCCAGCAGCGACAGGAGTTGCAGCAAAAGATCGATGCCAATAAGACAACGATAGACAATATCCAAAAAGAAAAGAGCAAGCTACAAACGCAATATGACGATGTTACTGCTCAGGTGAAGGATTTGAAAGAGGAAATTGCCAAGCTGGATCAGCAGATTGCAGTCCTGGAGAATGACATCGAAATCTCCAATCAGGAACTGGATGATAAATACGATGCATATTGCAATCGCGTGCGTAATTTCGAGGAGTATGGCACATCGAATTATTGGTCAATTATCTTCCAGTCGACTAGCTTGACTGACCTGTTGGGCCGCATTGATTTCATCAGCGAGGTTATGGATTATGACCAGAATACTATGGATGAAATCGAGAAGGCTATTGATGAGTTGAACCAGAAGGAGACAGAGGTAAAGTCTCTCAAGGATGAACGCACAGAAGCAAATAACAAACTGGAAGAACTCCAGAAGCAGCTGGGTGTTCAGATCCAAGAACGCTCTGCTGAAATCGAAAAGACTGAGGCGCAGAACAAGTCTTATACAGATCAATATACGGAATTGATTCGTCAAGGCTTCTCCATGATATCCAGCATTTCCGGACAGAGTTACAATGGTTCTAATGACGCAGTAGAAGTGTACAAGAAGTACATCGTAGACAGCGGCGAACAGCAGCGAAATCCACTCGGTTCCAAAATCGTAGAATATACGCTTCAGTTTAATGGCGGCCCTTATGTATGGGGCGGCTCCACACCGGAACAAGGCTTCGACTGCTCAGGCCTGATGTACTATGTATATGGCAAGTTCGGCTACAATATCATGCGTGTAGCTGAAGATCAGTACCATGACAGCGGCACATATGTGGATATCAATCATCTACAAGCAGGAGATATGATTTTCTTCCATCCGCAGAACGGCTCCGCCAGCGAGATTTCGCATGTTGGTATGTATATTTGCGATGGTGTATTCATCCATGCAGCGAGCCGCGCGAGTGGTATTAAAATCAGCTCTCTGAATGACGGATATTATTCTTCGGTTTATGTTGGAGCCAAGCGAATTATTGGTTAAGCGTGAGTATCCACCCTATTTCTGTAATTATCCCAAGTGTTTACCCCGCGTAAGCGGGGATGGACCTAGCAACCGACGCAACGCCAACCCAGAACCACGGTTTACCCCGCGTAAGCGGGGGTGGACCCAGTAAGAGTTTCACAGAAGCGGTTTGTGAATTGTTTACCCCGCGTAAGCGGGGGTGGACCCTGAGAGTGGGAATTAAGCGTATGTGGACAGTGGTTTACCCCGCGTAAGCGGGGGTGGACCTATGTGGTTGTCGGTGGTATGCCAGACGTCGTGGTTTACCCCGCGTAAGCGGGGTGGACCCTTTACCACCAGGTCGCAGCTTTGGGAAGCGGCGTTTACCCCGCGTAAGCGGGGGTGGACCTCTGTATGTTATCAGTATAGCACATCTGTCGAAGTTTACCCCGCGTAAGCGGGGGTGGACCCAGTGTAATGTATCCTTTTGCTGTAGTGTTGGAGTTTACCCCACGTAATCGGGGATCTCGTGCGAAACATCGGCCAGAGCTACTTTTGCGAAAAGTAGGAAGTTGGGCATGCATTGGTTATTGCCAAAGAACGAAATACATGGCCCCTGCATTTGCGGGGATAAGAAAAATGCTCGAATGCAGTTGCCGATAAAGCAGCTATTTCTAAGCGTTTTTCTTTTTTTCGTCCAAGATCATAGATTCCTAATTCTGCGATATGCTGCAAAAGACTTGCACAAATAATCAATTAGTGATATAATAAGCGCACAAAAGAAAATATTGTTAGGGGGGAGAGCTTGTGGTTTTGCGAGAAGTTATTCCTGAACTGCAGAGGGGATTGCTTCCGGCGGATGTTCATCATCGTAGCGCGATTATACAGTTGGTTTGCGACCGATTAAGTGCGCATTTACAGAAGGATACTCTAAGTGCTTCCGCAATGGACGTACGGTGGGGGCCGTGCTCTTTTTGTCCAAGAGATGCAATCAGTATTTACTGCCGTATCGCGGGCAAAAAGGAATGGTCCGAAATAACCGTGTTAACTCTCGTTTGGGATGTACGTATCAGATGCGTAACGACACTATCCATCGTTCCAGGCGCGGAAGAATTATCGCTGCATATGCCGACAACTCTCTTTTCGTTCGACAAACTCGCGTAAGCGAGTTTTGGGGTATTTTTGTGAAAGGTTCAACCCATTTGGCCTCTGGAATCCTGGTCGCATTAGCTGGACATTTTATGGGAGTTCCGCAATGCGCGGATATAGCAACATTAACCGGATTGATTATGGGGTCAGTCTTACCAGATATAGATAAATCAACGAGTATAGTAGGTCAGAGAGTGCCGATAATACCAAAACTCTTTAAAAAGCAACATAGAGGATTAACGCATTCCGCAGTTATGGTAATAGGCATGTATTTCATTAGCCCCCCAATAGCTGCAGGCTGTCTTATACATACGATATTAGATGCTATGAATCCTGTAGGCGTACAGTTTTTATGGCCGATCCCTTTCAAATTCCATTTGCCCTTAATCTCCATTCGTTCAGGGAAAAAAGGAGATAAGATATTGGCAGGAATCATGTGGGCGTCAAGCGTGATCATAGCTGCTTTCATATCACTACACATAAGTTCAGAAGCAGTTTGCTCTCAAGTTGGACGCACTATTTCTTACATTGGCGCGTTTTTCCGTCAAATACACGCATAACCAGGAGGCATTGATGCTCAATACTAAGTTTCTTCATGCGGCGTTTTGCATTGTCCGTATTATTTATGGTTTGGCTCAGATTTCACTTTCGCTTATTGTTCAGGCGTCATATATCATGAGCCTGACAAAGGAACATATAACCACCATCCCTTACGATATGGGTTTTCTGTTCAGCATCATTGTTTGTATTTTCGCTGTTGACGGTTTTTTCGACATCAAAAAGGGAATCGCCGGTTTCAGAAAGGATCCGTGCACGGAGCTCTAACTTGAATGTCCAAGTTGGTCATTCACTAATTCGTTAATTTGGAAAGTGATTTGGAGGAATCCTATTGGATATTTTATCATCCCCTTACGGGGATGGGGATTGAAACAAACTGAATTGGGATGACAGCGATCTGCTCCGATATGCACATGAAGCCGAAGGACGGAGCAAGTGAACTACCCACGACTGAAGTCGCGGGTAGTTCACAAAATCCCGAAAAAAACAAAAGAACAGGAATTGTAATTCCACAAATACCCGCGTGAGAAAGGAGCGTTTTAACATGAAAGACTATAATCTTAGATTTTCGTTTACAGCTGTTGGAGAAGAAGGCATTGCACAGCTCAAGGCATTTCGAGATCGGATTGTCGATCTTGACTCAAAGGCTCTTTCTCAAGTGTATCGAGAGTTTGATATTGCTCCTCTCCAGATTACCCCAGAGGATGCAGTCACAGACATCTCTATTGTCCATGTAACTCATGCCGACAAAGATTGCGGCTATCTGTATGTGAATACAGAAACTCATGGGATGGCTCATAGATCGTTGTGGACGACCATTTGCCGGCATAACTATCCGGCTGTCCAGACCGCGATGGTAGGGGAGGACTCCGACAAAAACCATTTCTGTGAGGATTTACAATAGCAGCCCTTGCAAAGAGCGTCATTTTATGTTATTCTATTTTTATAAAAAGTCTCTCTTTTATCTTCGCGTTTGAAGATTTGTTTCCACTGACATGTATATTTTGCGTGTCTAAGTTTAATATTGTTTATTAAGGACATTTTGTGTTTTAAACATGAAATGTCCTTTTTGTTTGGAAAGGAGAAACCACATGAAAACATCCCTTACGGCAATGCTGAAGCAATTCAACATCCCCAAAAACAGCGACTTTATCGTTTATGACGAAGGGACGCGAAAAGTTCTGTTTTTTCGCAGAACAAAGGACGGATACGTTCTTAAAATGTCGCGTAATAGACGTGGCAATACCATTCAAATTCGCAAAAACGACATCGTTTTTACGAAATCAGTAAGTGGACAATGTTCGCTGGGCGCTCCTTTTGGAGTTTTCGAGCGAGTATAAGTCCAACACAACAACCACAAAAACCATTTGCCGCGTAAGCGGTCGGGAAGGAGCATTTACAATGTTTGTTCATGGTTACAACACACAGTCCGATATGGCACGTTTCCTGTGCCGACGTGAACGAGATCTCTCTTTCAAGCAGTTTCGAGCGGATCTTATAAAGGCAGAAGAGTTGGATCCGGAAAATTTTTCGGTTACCGACATCAGCTTGGCGAAAAAGCAATATCTGTTTGTGAGTTCTGAGCATGCCTTTAAGCGAATGCGTATTCGCGGCGCATTCAACAGGTATGAGACGCTCGAACGGTGCGTAGAGTTGCTGCAGAATCCTCTAATTATTCCTTACATTTCTAATTATCACGTCTCCATGGACGATGATGACAGAATTGTAGAAAATGAGGCAGGATATCGCACGATTGCCGTTATCGATGACAAATCGAGTATGGTATTCATCTTCCAAGCAGGTTACCAGTTCGTACGGCTGGTATCCGTTTGGAATCTGTGCGATGGCATGTTTATGGCTAAGCCATTTACAAAAGTCATCGAACTCATGCAGGGGATAACTCCGCATGGCTTCTTGGAGACAAGACACAATCTGATGAGAAATGTGATATTTCTCAAAGAGGATATTCGCAAGCATCCGCACAAAAGAAAAGGCAGTCGGTAACGACTGCCTTTTTTTGTGCTCATATTTTTATATTGACTTTTGGGCGTATAGTGTTATAATATAGATAACTCAATAAGGTAATTTACTTGACGAAAATGCTGTTATATACGGCATAGTTGCGTCAAGTTTTTCTTTTATTTGGAGGTTATTTCATGAATACTAACGTAGAAATTCGAGTTCATGCTCCCGAGAACACTAAGAAAATGTACGAAGAAATCGTCCGCAGCATTATTATGGATGCACGATTTAAAGAACTCTATATGCCTAAGGCATTCTTGTTCCTGATTGCCGACTATCAGAACAACAATTTCTTCGATTGCGATTGGGTAGCCGACATCATGCTGGTATCTCCTATTCCCATGTCTGATGTTCAACAGTTTGGGCCGAAACCTATTTATACTATTGACCAGAATGGAGACTTCTCTGTCCAGCTTCCTGTGGAGATCCCAGAAGACGATGAGAAGGCAAAGCCTATCCTCGAAAAGCTCCATACGCGCAGCTTCGGCAACGGCCATCTGCTGCATAAGCCGGGTATCCGCTGCGGTTGTTTCTACTGCATCGATGTGTTCGATAGTAGCGAACTGCGTGAAGAAGACTGCGTAACAGAGGAACCCTTAGTGGACGCCCGCACGGTCGGCTGCCCTTATTGCGGAACCGGCAGCGTAATTTATCAGACAGAGGACAGCATTAAGATCTCCGATGATCTGATGGAACAGATGCACGACCTCTATTTCTGATTTTCGTATCTTCCTATTTCCCCCAATCAAAAGGCGCCTCCCTCTTCGAATAAGTCGAAAATAGAGGTATCGTTAATATTCTCGGCTAACGATTATCGAGTTGAGCCGTCGGCATTTGCCGGCGGCTTTTTTGCTTAAGAAACAGGCGGGAATTCTCGGTTACTTGTATCCGAGATGAAAGCCCTCCTTGCCTCTTATTTGTCTACCAATACCTAAAAAACTTGCAAGCCTTGGTTTTGGAAGACGAGCGACGCCAGCACAAAAAACGCTGGTAGTTCAGAAACTAAGGCAAAAATACTCTCTCAATCTTCTGCTTTCAGACACCTTGTTTTTTTTCTAGGATTGGGATAAAGGCTGGCATCCAGAAACCATTACCATTGATGTAGAGCGTGTGCAGAAAGAATACATTGACGGCAAGAAACCGCTGGAGATCATCGTTTCCAACCTGGCCGAATATCTGCTGCTGGCGAATCTCGTAAGTCTCGATCCTGCTGAGATGGAAACCCTGCTGAAAACTGTGCAGGGCTGGATTCGGGAGAAGCATAAGGGGCGGGGAGCAGTGATCCAGTTGCCCGAGGATGATTCGCCTGAATGTAACGAAGGTTAATCTGGACAAAGTAAGTTGAGTATATTGCGCGTCTGCAAGACCAGCTCGCTAATGCAAAGGTAGAGGCAGAAAAGCCGTGGCCGCAGGAGGATGAATATCAGATCAAAGTCGAACGCCTGAACGAACTGAACTTCCTGTTAAACAAAAAAGATGACCAGCCCCAGCTTGGCTTGGAACAGCCTCAGCCGGAGCTGGCGTGATGGCCTGACCATTTTGGAGCAGACAATTTGGTATATTGTATGAATTACTTAAACGAAAAGTAGACTGTTTCGAAACATCCCCAAAATTCCACTTGAACTTCACGAGTCCGAGTGGAATTTTTTAAATGTGACTTACTGGATATAACGGCGTACAGAATATGTATTGGCATCCATGAGGCGAGCACAGTTGGGAAATCATGTCTTTTATAAGGCTCTTATAAGTTTTAGAAAGATTGACGCATTTTATGGTTTGGAGTCGAATTCTTTTGTTTCTTTTGTGATAAGATAATACATCAAAAAAGGCAGGAGCAATGATAGCAGAAAACCAACTATATATGCAATTGGATGAGTCGAAAAAGCTAACACAAAATCGTAATAGCAGGTAAAAATATTAACTGGAATCGATATAATAGTAACCGCCCAAGTTATAATTACTGAAGACCGAAAAAACGTTTTTAATAGAAGCGATAAAATTACATAACCAAATATGCATTTTGATATTATTTTTACTTGCAACAAATTTTGCTCTCTTTTTTTCCAGAATCTAAGAAAAAGAAAAAAGACTATAACAGAAAGAATTACCGAAATACTGTATCTAATTCTTACTACTATTTCCAATGATATTCCTGAACCATACAGCTTCTGTATAAAAGGTGTTGTCAAATAGTCAGCAAAAAAAATTATCAAGCCTGACAAGATTAAATATACGCTTGACATAAATAATGTTCTCTTCATCATTATCACCATTTTAAATCGGGACAACCTATGCAAAGGTTGTCCCGAATATTTTTTAGGATGTACAATATGGAACGGTTCTGGTTGCACTCCAAGAACTTACACCGGGATAGCCGTACGCATCATACGCATAATAAATCATTCTTGCAATTTTGTCATCCCGTTTTTTGAGAAACTGCGGATACATTTCGTCATATTCGACAGTATTAAAGCGTTCGTCGTTTGTCTTAATGTAAATTGCTTTTCCAATGCCAGTGTTCGACGCCCCGTATTGATTTTTGTATCTAATGCTATAATTAGTTACAAAACCTTCTACATAGTCTGCTGTCACAGCTGAAATGATTTGATTTACTCCAATTTTTCTAACCTCTACTATCCCCGTAGAAATAAGTTTATTTACAACATTGCTAGCTATGCCTGTTGCTTCCGAGGAAAGGGAAATTGGGGCAAACATCGCCAGCAATCCGTTTACTAAGAATTGAACACTTTTAGTTACTGAACCGTTTAGATCATATTTTTCACAGTAATCTTCAGAATCTTGTTTGCACTCAATACTAATTTTATATGCTACTCCTGTGCTGTTTGTCTTAAAAGAAACACTTCCGATGCTCTGATATTTCTCAGGAAAAACAAAATTAGAAGGTTCGACATTATAATCATTATTCTCTTTAATGCTTTGCTTCACTAAGAGACTTGGATAAGTCTTGCGTAAAATTTCAACTTTGTTTTGATAAACAGTTTCTACACTTTTTCCACTATCAAAAAAAGTTTCAAGTCGTGTTGTACTATTCCCTTTGTCGTGAATAGTTATAACTGAATTATCAGTAAAGAAAACATCATACGTTTCTTTGTCTCCATCAGGCATAATAACAGTTATGGAAGATTGATCATTATCATCGAAAGAAATTGGGGATACTGAAATATCTGCGGCCAATGCAGGAACTACCGAGATAATGAGCATACTAATAGTGAGAATAACACTAATTATACGTTTCTTAACTTTCATGTTTGCACCTCCAGACGTAAAACAAAGCATTATACAAATAAGGTATATAAAGATTGATTTTACTATTGAATCGGTCAAATAAGTATGCTAATATATCTTCGTCCACATAAATTCGAGTTGCCATTTTAGTGGCAAGGTTGCCAGCCTTTCGATTTGTGTGGATTTTTTAATGCAATCATAGGCATCAGTCCTTTCCGTCTAACCACGGTTTTATTTACTGCCTGGAACATCGAGCCAATAAGGATCAACCCAATATCCTCTGGTCTCGTTCCAACGGCGGTACTGCTTTCTGCCATTTTCAATACGGTATCTATAGATAATCACATCGGCATACGGCACGATCTCTCTTTCACCGCAAGATGTGGGGGCTGGCGGTACATTTGCCGCAAATGCGGCAGGAATAGAGGTGGCCATAATCATAGCCGCGGTCAAGCTACAGAGAATTCTTTTTTTCATATTCATTACTCCTTTGTAATTGTAATGCCTGTTTGTTGATAAAACTCAGCTTCGTCTTTTGTCAATTTGATTGGTGCTTCGTCCTGAATGTACAACCAATATTCTTGCGCTTCATCTTGCTGTATATAGGCTGTATCGCTGCCGAACTCGATCCTCCCATTTTTTTCGTTGCTTGGCGCATCGAATTTCGGCTGAGGAAGGATTGCATAAGATAACACAAATACGCACGCACCGACCAGGAACAGCGCCATTTGCGAAAGTGTCCTATCATGCCCAGCCCCATAATTCATAACCACATCGAACCGTTCCTTAACATCCAACATCCGACCGATTTGAAACAGGGCCGTGGAAGTGTATGGAGTAGGCCGCTTCATAGAACTCGGTTTTATGGCATCTACAATTGTCCGCAGATAATCCGCTTTCCCTTGCGTATCCAGATAACGCGCTACCGAAGCATCGCATTTCATTTCCAGTGTCTGCTCCAGATCAGATTTCAGCAGATAGGCTACAGGATTCCACCAAAAGATGCAGCAGAACACGGAAGTCATCATTTTAACAGGAATATCGTGGTTCAGAAAATGCGTATACTCATGCAGCAGAATATAATATATCTCTCTATCCGTAAAGTCGTTTTGCGGCAGTAATATCGTCTTTCGGAAAATACCGATTCCGAAGGATACGCTGATATTGGGAACCGTACAAAGCGATACTTTCATCGACTTACCGATATCTCTTTTCACCGCATTCAGTGATGTGTATTCGTGCTGACCGCATGGGGAAGCGTATTTTGTGATATTGCGCATCGTCTTATGATAAGAGACGATGTAGCGGGTCGTAAGTATAATTACCCCTACTACCCAGATACACACAAGGGCGTCAAGGTAGGAGAAGTTCAGGAACTCCCCATACGAGTGATCGGTCGTCAGGAAACGGTAAATCTCGGGATACACCTCATCAATGCCTAATTCGATCACATGGGGCAGCTCCAAGGGAAAGAGGAGGCGCATGATGCTGAACAGATACAGCAGCACCAATGCACCAAGCCCGAAACTGGTTCTGAAATGGCGTGCTTTGCGAAGGACATAGATCCCGACAATCAAAACACTGCTCCACAAAACCGAAGAAAAGAATGAGAAAAGTGTTATTTGCATGGTTCGTTATTCTTATCTCCTGATTGCTCAAAATCATCTATCATTTGCTCCAGTTCAGCGATGAACTGGTCATATTTCTCATCCCCTCCTTTTGCCTCCTGCTTTTTTACAAGCGCCATTGCAATTTTGGCAAGCGATGAGGTGTTGATGCCCTGCTGATCAAGCTTGTCGGCAATATATTCCTCTTTGGTAAGGCAGGGCCGAAATCTACGGACGTATTTTTTTCCTGATCTGACGAAGCCGCAGATTTCAAGCAGCTCTTTGTCCAGCAAAGACGTCAGCATTTTATGGATGTAGTTGATACTCCAACTGGCTGCATCCTCAGTTTTTTGCGAGATCTCAAAAACGTCTAGAGCGGATAGTGGTGTGCCAACATCCCAAAAAATGTACAGAAGGATTTCTTCTGAATTTGATAATGCTTTTTTTCTCAATATAATCACCTTTCTGGTTAATTGGACTTCTATGGTGTTATCATATACTCTTTTCTGAAAAATAGCAATTCAAAAGTCAAACAAAAACAGACAAATTTTATTGGTGCATATTCCCAAACTCTGCACATGAAAAAGAATCAAAAACCATGCCTCATAGCTATAGGCATGGTTTTTGATTGTATCAAGGCTTGTTCAAAAGTAGTAAATTTGTGGTATGATGATATTTTTCCCTGTTCAGCAAGCTTGTACTGGGGAGTGTACGAAACATTCCGAATCCATTATCAGAAACAGCTTTGCCGGAACGGAGCGTCTGTGCCTTATCGAGTTGAGCCGTCGGCATTTGCCGGCGGCTTTTCTGCTTTAAAACTTCTGAAGAGCGGAATTAAGGTAGAACACAGGTAGAACAAAATAGAACAAGTCGGTAATTACAATACAAAAATAATGTGCTATAATTGTAGTGTGAAGAAGTGGGAGTATGGGCGCTCTCACAAAATTCGGGCTTAAAGCAAAGGCAAACCAACTACCATGTTCGTGGCAGTTGGTTTTTTTGTGCCCAAAATTTTATAATGGAGAGTGAAAAATATGCTCAAATTTCTCAGAAGTAAACTTTTTATCAGCATTATCTTGCTGGCGCTTGCTGCAGTTCTCACATTCGTGCTGCTCCCGAAAATGTATGGTTCTCAGCAAGCCACAGAAGATGTCGTTCAGTTTATTGACGACGTGAATGCTGGTACACAAATCTCGGAAGAGATGCTGTCCACCAAGAAGATTGGTCGTTACGGCGTGGATGCTGCTGTAATTACCAAGAAGAGTGACATCGTTGGCAAGTATGCTGCAAAGGATATCCGCCACGACTCCAACCTGTACAGCGACATGTTTGCTGATGACTGGTCTGAAGTCGACGGCGCAGTTGATACGCTCCTTAAGGATGGCGATAAGCTGATCACCCTATCTCTGGACTCCGCAGCACAGTCTGTAGGTGGTCAGGCAAAGCCGGGCGATGTTGTTGATATTCTGACTCAGAAGGCCGTTAAGGTTTCTCTTGATGAGTATGGTCAGGCTGTTGGCAATACGGATAAAATCGAGATGGAGATGACAACCCTCCTGAAGAATGTAATTGTATACAAACTTCAAAACCAGGCGATGGAGGATGTAACTTCTCTAAACCGCAAATTTTATTCAATCCAGCAGGCAAACGATGGCAGCGAAAAAGATTTTGACTCCTCGCTTGTTCCGGCTTTCGTAACGGTAATTGTAAACGATGAGCAGGCTGTAAAGCTGGCGAACCAGGAATACAGTGGCACGGTTCACATGCTGCTCCACCCGAGAATCGAGAAGGCAGAGGAAGAAAACCAGCAGGAAGAAGCTGCAACTGATGCGGCAAAGACTGCTGAGCCGAATAAGACTGCTGACCAGAAGACCGCAGAAGGAGCTAAAAAGTAATGTCAATGGATAAGTTTATGTTTGGCGTTTGGGGCGCACCCGGCAGCGGTAAAACTACGTTGGCCGTTAACCTCGCAACAGTGCTTGCAGACTCGGGATTTATGACATGTCTTGTTTCAGGAACTGACCATGGCGAGCTCCAGGCGTTCTTCGGTACCAGCGTGCCAAAGGGAAAAGGCCTGTATGCAGCTATTAGTAGCGGCCATAATGTAGGTGAGTCTCTGGTGCTTGCACGCCAGGACCTTTATATTCTTGAACTGGACACTGGCGGCGATTCATTTGATATCGCAGCCATTACCCCTGAACAGGTAGGACATGTGTTAGGCGATCTGAGAGATCGTTTTTCTTATGTGGTTATCGATTGCACGAGCCATAAGGAGTCTACTTTTACCGGCATGGGTTTGGCAGAGGCGGACAGTGTTATCGTAACCGTACCGCATAGAGTATCTGCTGCCACATGGCACATTTCCAACAAGCAGATGCTGGATGCAATTATGCCTAAGACGATCTTCGTAGATGCAGACACCCGTGAGGGAGGATGCGATATGTCTCAGCTGCTGGCCTCCATCCCTCTGCCGGATTGTGAGATCAAGTTGAACTGCGTAGATGAAGCATATCTGTGCGAGAATGAAGGACGCCCCATTGTAACTGTAGGCGGCCGTGCGGCGAAGAAATATCGTGCTGCTGTTTTGGCACTGATCCATGCTATCCTTACTAAGGAGCATAAAAAAGAGCTTGCCCGTAAGAGGGCGATGGAGGAAACAAATCCCGAGGGAGAAGAGCCGGTCAAGAAAAAAGGCCTGTTCGGCGGGATTTTTGGAAAATAACCTTAGATAGATTAGATAGAAGGGAGTTGGATTTTAATGCCCAAAAATAATGGCGAGACATATAATCCCTTTGTCGCATTAAACATGGCTCGTCAAGACAGAAATGTCAGGGAAGGTACTTATGTCGATCAGACTGTAAAAGATGCACCACGAATTTCTTATAAGGCCGTGCTCGAATGGGTTCAGAACAAGATTTCTTCCAGTGAAGAGATGCAGCATTCTCTGACAGCGGCTTTGGATAGCGAGCAGGGGGAGGGGCAGTTAAAAAATATCATCTACACGCTGCTCCAACAGCACCCAGCTACTTTGGATATAGAAACGATTCAAGATTACAAGGTCCGCATATTCGAGGATATGGCCGGCTTAAGTATCCTGACACCGTATATTGACGATCCAAACATTGAAGAGATTAACGTGTTTGGCCCGGGACCTAAGCAGATTGAGATCATTACCGGCGATGGCAGCTATATGCTCGATGAAGGGTTTGAAGACGCTGCATCCGTTTTGAATATCGCTAAGCGAATGGTTCGTAAGGGTCATATGGTCATTGACCAATCCAACCCGCGAGTTGACTCATACATGTCAAGCGGTGTCCGCGTTTCGGTTATGATCCCGCCGATCATTCGTGATGATAAGGGAGCGGTTATCTCCATTCGTAAGCAAACCAAAGCACGAATCACTCGCCAAGACCTGATCAATGCGACTTCGGCCATGGCAGAGGAGTTTGAGTTTATCGAATTATGTACCCGCAATAAGGTCTCCGGAGCACTGGTTGGTGCAACGGGTTCCGGTAAAACTACGCTTCTAAACTATTTGATGAGCGACTACGTTGAAAACACCAAGGAAGAGGCTCGCGTTTATATCATCGAGGAAAGCCGAGAACTGCAGCTTCCTGAAGATGCACGAGTTATTTACACGGCTGTTTGCGGTGTAGATGAAAAAAACGGTACAGTCATCACCGCACCGGATCTGCTAAAGTCAGCTTTGCGTTTTCACCCGACCTTTATCTCTTGCGCTGAGATGCGCGGTGAAGAAGCGATGAACGCTATGACGGCAGCACAGACTGGTCATATCGTTTGGTCGACATTCCATGCTGATAACTGTGTAGAGGCATATCAGCGACTTCTTACCATGTGTAAGATGTCGGGTACCGACTTGTCGGAACATCTGTTGATGAGGAACCTTGTCAGCGCGTTTCCAATCATCATTTCTACTCAGCAGCTGAAGGATGGTACTCGTAAGATTACAGGTATTTACGAAGCAGAAGATGTTGACGGCGTTCGAGTAATTGGCCACTATATCTACAGACTGCAAATCACGAACTACGAATATGCTGCAGATGGTTCGGTTTCTGCTGTTCACGGTATACATGCACGCATAGGTAATCTGTCTGATAAGATGGCCCAGCGTATATTCGATAACTGCGGCCGTCTGGATCTGGTCAAAAAGTTTGCAAGACCGGATTGGCAGCCCGAGTCGTATGTTTCAATGGGAGCTAATACGAACGTCGGGTTTGTATCCCAGGCGTTTTAATAGGAGGTGACAGGAAGTATGTTTTGTCCCAAGTGCGGACAATCCTTGCCGGACGAAGCGGCATTCTGCTTTCGCTGTGGGCAGCCAATGCAACAGGTGAGCGATGCTCTGGGACAGGGAGTCCCACAAACTCAAAATCAACAGGCTCAAATGCCTAAGGCACAGAACCCTTATGTGGCACAAAATCAGCAGCAGCCCCCAACCGGATATCCTCCGGTCGGGAATCGCATATCCTCCGGTCCGATGACGACCCCATGGGGGAGCACGTCGGTTTGGCAGCAGCCAATGCCAAAACAGCAGCAAGCTGCGGTTCCACCGCAAGGGTATGCACCTCCGCAGCAGCCCAATCCAGCTCCTCCTCAAGCAGAGGAACTGTCAGAGCAAAACAGAAATCTGGTCCCGGACCACAATTTCTCGAAATTCATCGACCAGCCAGATCCGCCGCTGCCGTTCCACATACCAAAAGTTATCATTGGCATCATAACCCTTCTTTCAGTAGGATTTTTGATTCTGCAGTGCCAACTGCTGGGGACATTTCGTCTTATTATGGGTCATGCAACGGATAACATTCGAGGCATGTCACTGCTGATAGTAGCTATCCTGCTGGCTGTAGCCGGAATTACCTCTATTGCTTCCAAGATGAGTAGAGGCGCCGCCGGAACAAGCGCGATATGTTACTTTCTTGGAGCAGGTTTCTCATTTATACGGCTGGATGATTTCAAATTTTTTATGTTCTACGCAATTGCAGCTATTATTTTTGCACTGGTCAATCTTATTTCGGCCGCTGGCGGCGTGAACGTGCGATTGGATTAAGCGTAACAGAGGTGTTTTGTATTGGAAGCTAAAATCTTATGGGCTATATTCTTTATGCTGGCTTCAATTATTTTGATGAATTCCGGCATCGATAAAGAATATCGCCGCAATAAACGGAAAAAAGAACGACTTCAAGAGCAGAGAGCTCAAATCACTGGGCGTAAAGCTGGCCGTATTGAGAAGTATATTGTAAGCGAACGCAAGTTGGTCCGTGCAACCAACACGGACATGAAGACCTACCTTGCCCTGCTTACAGTCAGCCTTGCCGGCGGTTGGTTCTTCGGCAAGCTCGTATTCATTGACAGTGTGATTTCGCTGTGCGTTGCAGGTGTATGTATCGTCCTGCCGCACGCATTCCTGATTTTCAAAGGTAATAAGGAACGCCGGGCTGTTGCAGAAAACCTGGAAGCAGCGATGCGTATTATCACTCACGAATATATGAATACTTTGGATATCCAGAAGGCGGTAGAAAATTCTGTTGATGTTATCGATATGGACAAACCGTTCCGTGAGTTTCTGGTGGACTGCCAGCTAGTTTCGGCGAATATGGAGCGTAACCTCCGACACCTTGAAAACAAGGTGTCCAATATCTTCTTCTCGCGTTGGATCGATCAACTTATCCTGACGCAGTCAGATAGGTCGCAGATTGTAAACCTGATGCCGATCCTGGATGATATGAACGATGCAAAGACGGCACAGAGAGAAAATGATACCAAAACTGCAAGCGCATGGAGAGATTACTTCACCATGCTGTTTATCATTTTGCTTTCTCCTCTGTTGATCCGTGTAATTCAGTATGAATGGTACAACTACCTAATTACTACTTTCTTCGGTCGTGTATTGGTAGTCAGCATGCTTGGAAGCCTCGTTTGGGCAACCGGTCGTGCAATGAAGATCAATAAGCCGATTACCGGTTAAAGAAGGGGAGAAGCACAAACATGATTACAGTTACACATTTTATAATCTTCTTCTGCGTGTTTATCGGTCTTCTTTACCCGTGCCTTGCACTGCTGGGATACGATGTATACGCAAGAAAGAGCAAAACGCTGACAACGATTATTCGTTGGCGAAAAAGAGATTCTGATATCTGGCAGAACAGATCGCTCAACAATATCCTGAAGATCGTTGCCCCTCTGATTCCACTCTCTCAAGATCACGAAAAAAAGATGAACGATGACCTTGCCAGAGCGGACATTCCTTATACCGCAAAGGAATATTACGCCAAGGCGATACTCAGCGCGATGCTGGGCATCCTTGTTGCGATATTTGCAATGACGATCGATTCAGCACTGCTGATTATCGGTGGCCTGCTGATGGCGGTGTATCTGTTTTTTAAGAACTTCGACCAGCTGAAGGATACTCTGGAAAACAAATATAAAATCATCGAAAATGAGATCCCGACGTTCATTCGCTCTATTGAATCTGCGCTGCATACGGATCGAGACATAATTCGCTGTTTTGACCTCTACAAGAAGACTGCATCTCCAGCAATGGCATCAGAGCTTGAAATCGTTATGACGGATATGCAGTCTTCAAGCGTTCAACAGGGACTGATGCGCTTTGATAGTCGCATGAGTAATCCTGAAATATCCCGCCTTTGTGCAGCACTGATTGAGGTAGATAAGGGCATTGATAACTCTCTGACTCTTCAGTATCTGGCACAAGACATGACAACTATGCATCGCCAGCTCATTCTTCGTGAGCTGGATAAGCGCCCTGGTCAGATGAAACGAGCAATCCTGCCGGCTGGCATCATTCTCGTTATTATGATGTTCTATATTCTGATTCAGGCAGTTATAGAGTCGGTCGCAACAATCCTGTAAAAATAACCCTTTATAAAGAGAGGGAGCACGAGCTGCGAGTTATAAACTCACGGTTGGTGCTTCCTCTCTTTTGGAGGGGTTGGAAAATCTGCAGATTTTTATGAAAGGAGGATGGTTCCCATGAAGAAGATAAATGCACTGGCTATTGCTGCACAGCAGAAGGTCCAAGCTGCAAAGGCCTTCCTGATGGACACCAACGGTTCTGACACCACCGAGAAGATCGGCATGGTTGTCGTTGCGGTAGTCATTGTAGGTTTGCTTGCTATGGCTGTTAAAACCGCAATGCCGGGCCTGTTCAACACGATGATTTCGACGGCACAGGAGAAACTGTCTGGTATTTTCTAATGCCGGGCGGAGAGGATCTTTCCCGGGCTGCTATATCCCCATTATGGCAGTCCGGGGAGTTTTCTCATTTATATCGAAAGAACAATCTAAAAAGATTTTTAGACATATTCATTAAGTTAGAGAGGAGTGTAGGCGGTGTTCCACTCGATAAAAAGCAAAATACATTCTTTCTCGAAAGACACAAACGGCAGCGAAGCTGTTGAAATGGTCTGGTCTACGGCCATGCTGGTGTTTTTCGTTATGGTTGCACTGGCTTTCCTTGTTTATGTTTTGGAACTTACGATGGTCAACTCTGCGACGAAAAGTGCAGTGCGTATGGCGGAAACGTCTGGCATTGTAGATCAGAGAGCCATGGAAGCCCAATTCAATTCATTTATGGGTGACAGCACACAGCTGATTGATCGAAAACTCGAAGTAAAAGACGTAGAATACTTCTCAGACAACAAGGTTCAGCTTAAAGACACCTTCACAGTTGTGGGCTCCTGCACATATCGTATCAATTTTTTGAGTGCCAACCCTTATGGCATTTTTAAAATAGACCTTCCGTTGGCTTCCACAGTAGTCGGAATGTCTGAACGATATTGGTGGGAATGACCAAATGTCCAACTTGGATATTCACTAATCCGTTAATATCCAGGTTGGTTGGCGGAAGGGAGGCTAACAATAATGGTTGAGAAAATAGGGCGGATGCGAGCATTTGCCTGCAAAAGAATAAAGGACTTTTCGAGTAATTGCGATGGCAGTGAGGCCGTTGAAATGGTATACAATATGGTTGCACTGGTATTTCTGGTGCTGTCCACGCTGCTTATCATAGGCTATGCCTTGCAGATGAACCAAGTATCATATGCTGCACAGCGTATTGCTCGAGCGGTCGAGGTATCGGGTGAAGCCAAGCAAACAGAGATTGATAGGCTGCTTTACGAACTGCTCCCTAATGCCGATGATATTGATGCAAAAGTTACTGTTTCTGCGGATGACTGGGTAGATGTATCGGAAGCTACAATTCAGTTGAGAGACCAGTTCACAGTAAATGTTTCGGCAAACTATCACGTTACTCTGATCAATCCGGGATTTGGTGACCCGATGAATCCGTTGTCTATCCCGATCCGAGTTAAGGTAAATGGACAATCCGAAATTTACTGGAAGACGTAAAGAAGGCTACTATGAAGAATATATTCAGAAAATCGGGGGCGGGGGTATTATTTTCCATTGCCTTGCTTGTTGGAATGATGTGTCCCCCACACGCCCAAGCATACAATGCGGCATATTGCAAGAACTGCTCTAGTCCGTGCGAAAAAGAGTATACAATCGATGGAGAACCGGCACATATTGGCTACAGAAGGTCAAGCAAAGAAAAATCCGTTGAAGACGTTTATGGCGTGCATGATATTGATGGCATGACAACACTTCATGATTTTGGTATGGAATGGTGGCTTGGAGATTATTCAGATATGAATAATTGGTACTGCCCCTATAAAATAAAAGATGTTTTAGAGGAGAAAGGCTTGATTGGCTCTGTGGAAAACGTCGATCCAACTACAGGCTCCGCATCTATTCCTGTAACGGTTACTCGAGAAGCGCCATTATACAACGTCGTAGTTCCTACCAGCATCCCTATTGCAGTTAAAGCTGACGGAACTGTGATTACTCCATCAAATGTAAAAATCATTAACTATGGTCAACTGGTTCAGCCTAAGACGGTAGAAATGCAACAAACAGGGGCATGGAGTTTTGCAGACTACAATAACGGAGATGGCTCAAGCCTCAAAATAGACAGCAATATGTTCGGTTTGGCCCTCACGGCTAATGATTTTACAATAGCAAGTCACCGCTCTGACAATACGTCTTCGTCTTGGACGACGAATGAGTTTGATGTGAGCAGCTGGTCTGAAATTGCTAAGAACGGTGGAGAGCTCCCGATTTCGGTTGATGCCATTGTATCGCCGGTATCGCAGGATATTACGGCTGCTTTGACGGTAGCTAATATCGTAATTACATTTGAACCAGGAACCTAAGATTACGAATGATCTATCCCGTCATAAAAACCAAACGAAAGGAAGATGTCGATGAGCCGAGTACACGGACAGAACAAGTTCGTCAACACGGTACGATATGACCCTTCGTTAACAGCTACATCGAAGGTCGTTCGAGTCCATTCGGAGAACGAGGACTTCCACAAAGCCGGAACGCTCAGCGCATGGCTTTTTATGAAATACGATATGAGCTATATAACATTTCGCAGGAAGTCCTTGGCTCGGCGGAATGAACTAAGGGAGGAATTCTTCTCTGACACAGGGAATCGCCCCGATCCAGTCGATTTCGAAGATAGGTAGGTGAATAACATACACTATGCATGAACTTTTGAAAAACCCGCGCAAAGGTGCTTCAACAATAACGGTAATTGGTATCGCTGGAGTAATCCTGCTCTTCGGCTTGTTCTTCTTGGAACTCCAAGAGATGTTTGACGTCCAATATGCCATAGGAGTTCGAGCGCAGCGGTCCGTCAACAGCATTGTTGAAACCTGCATCGATGATACATGGCGTGCTGATGGCTATAATATTATGGATGTAGACAAGGCAAAATCGCTTTGGAAAGAGTATATGGATGAAGACCTGAAAGTAGACTCTTCAGGAAATTGCTATTCTGACTCTGGAAAACTCATTTACCATGTATCTTACGGCACTCCGGAGTTCTTTAGAGGCCGAGTATCCGATAATGAGCAGAAGAACCAAGGTGATTTCGCTTATATGCAGGTTACGGTAAATGTTCAGATGAAAGCGGGCTTGTGTAAATACTTTGGTATCAATGGATACGAATGGAGCAATACATACAAGTCGGATAACTTCAGAACAGACAACGAGAGAGCCGGTGACTAATCCATGTACGATAAAGAAGAACAACAGCCAATAGAGCCTATCGAACCAAGTCCTCCTGCGGAACCGAACTATCGAGAAGGCCGGCATTATTGGCATAATGCTGGTGCTCAGTATAACTGGGGCCGAACAATTGTTTTAGGTTTGTTTTTCACGGTATTCATGCTTTTTGCTTTATGGGATATCGGCACACAGAACGGAGCGCATTTAAAAGTTCTCTGGGACAAAGCGGTCGTTCTGTTCAATAAGCTGGTCAGCGGCATGGAGCGTTTGGCAAATCAGCTTTTTTCGAAGTATCAATATAAGTAGGAAACACTCCCGAAGAACAGATAAAGAAAAAGAAAAAGTGAGGATGTGCACAATGTTTAAACTGAATGATATTATTAGCGCTGTTCCTGAAAGCAGCAGCAAATCTGTCGCCGTTCCGGCCAGAGTGTGTTATATTCACCCGATGGGCCGTTTTTATGAGCTGGAATTTCATTTCAGAAAGGGCAGCGGTGCTGTATACCGGGAGAGCCGCTTCTTCACTCCATCGGAGTACGAAGAAGGCCTCGCGAAAGGCCTGTTTAATCCTCGCGCCTCGATGAAGCGCAAAACGCCGTGCCCTCCGGGATATTCCCGTGGCTTTCTGGATGATGATTTCTACATGCAGGAGCAGCAGAGTAAGAAGTCTGCTGAGTTTGATCCGGCGATGTTCTAAGGTTTCTCTCAAAAACTGATAATTGTGGGTGATTAAGTGGAAAAGATCTCGAAGCTGTTCGAGGATTTTGGATTGGAGTTTGCAAGAAAAAACGAGGATTCATTTTCCAATCTAAGTGCAATCATAACAGATATGCACAAGGTCCTCTGCGATGACACAGATCCCCCTGAAGAAGTATTTGTCCAACAATTAGAGGAATTCTCCGCGCGTATAGATGAGCTCTGCTATACGGTTAACAGCACCTTCAGGGAAGCGAAATTAACCGAACGTACAGCAAAGCGAATGGCAGAGACAAATATTTCAAATATTCGCAAGTACGAAGCTCTGGCGAAAAATGCTCTTCAAAACGGCCGCAAGGACAGTGCTCTAGTATTTCAAGCTAAGCGGGCAGAGTGCATTGCGCAGGCAGATACTTTACAACAGGAGTTCATTACTGCTGCATATTCGGCCTTGGATACACAGACTATCCTCAAGAAGCTATACGCGGAGGAGATCTTCTGCAATACACTTCTATCGAGTAGAGAGAATATATCGTGAAAGGAGGCAAAGGTATGAATTTGAATAAGGAAAACTCTGAACCCGCCAACAAGGATGAAGTTCCACAACCCCAGATGAGTGAGTTTGAAGCGCCCGCATCGAGTCTAGAGAAGGAAAACCATTTTTCTCTGGAGGAAAACCAGCGTAAATGGCGAGCAGGTCTGCTGGCCTTCTTCATTATCGCATTGGCCGTCCTTTCTTGCATAGTAGCTTCTTCAGGAGATGTTGACAGTTTGCTGCCGACCAGTACGGTTGAGAAATCAACAGTCAAAAGAGAGCCGGTGCATATCAACTCCATTCAGAAAACAGACTTTATTGTTGATGAGCTGGACTGGATCAAGAATCACGAGCAGGCTGAAAAGGGAATAAGTTCTTTTTATGCGAAAACCGGCGTATATCCGATGCTGATCCTGACCAACAACATCAACGGAAATCCCAAGCCTACATCTGATGAAGTAAACGCATATTTGAATACGGTATATAACGAGGAGAGTATCCCTGATCAGGGCCACATTGTTGTTGTCTTTCTTGAGCGCGAGCATGGTGACTACGCTGTTTACATCAAAAAAGGAACAGACGCAGAAAAATGCATGGACGATGAAGCATGCGAAATTCTGAAGAACTATTTCTCTGCGCTCTACTATTCGGATCGCAATAGAGAAAAGTATGTAAGCGATGTATTCTCTAAAACCGCAAAAAGAATTATGCAAGTCACTCCATCGCCGTTGAAAATCATCATTATATGCTTCGGCGCTGTTTTCGTTCTCATTTGCATACAGCAGACAGTTCACAATAAGCGCAAGCATAAATCACTGAACGCAGATCAAACCAAACAGATTTTGGAGACTACTTTGCGTAAGTGATTCTCACGCAGAAAGGAATATCAATGTTTAAGGACGAAAAAGAAAAGGGCTATATTATTCAGGACGTTTCTGATAGCAAGGGAGTGATCCTTGGACAAACCCCGAAGGGTGTTATCGTTAACAATGAAACGCGTGGAAAGAACGTCTGTGTGTTTGGCAGCAGCGGAAGCGGAAAGACCGTCTGCTACGCAAAGCCGCTCTGTCTACAGGCTATACGTCGCAACGAAAGCGTTATTATTAACGATAATGCGCAAGCACTTTATTCGGATCTGGCGACCTCGTTCAAGGAACATGGTTATGTTATCCGGAGACTGAATTTCCGATATGGCAATTCGGATCATTGGGATATGCTCGAAGGTGTAGCAGAAAACCCCGAAAAGGCTTTCGAGATCGCAACTGACATTATCGGGCCGAGTGGAGATAATGTAATTCTAGCGGCCGCAACATCGCTGCTTAGTGCCCTGATTATCTATGTCGATATTCTGTCGAAGCAGAAACACCTGACAAAATCGAAAATGGCCGCCCTGTACGCGCTTCTCGGTGCATACAGAGAAGGCGATCTGGGTTATCGCATGAAGAGCATCAGCTCCAAGGAATGCGAAAATGCTTACATGATTTTCGAAGAGTCCCCAAGCGAGACGCAGGACACAGTATACGAACTGCTGTCCAAGAAGCTCGGGGCGCTGATGAAAAATTCGGTATGTGAGATTATGAACGGTCAAAGTATTGATCTGGAACTTCCGGCCAAAGTACCGTGTGCGTACTTTATTTCATTTGAGGATTTTCAGTCTGACATGCGCTTTGCAAGCTCGACGTTCTATCATGAAGCATTCCGGAGACTGTTCAAGTTCGCAGAAACTCAGCCTGATGGAAAATGCAGAGTTCCCGTGAATTTCTTGTTCGATGAGTTTGCCAATATAGGTTCTATCCAACACCTCGAAAATCTGCTGGAGGCCGGCGCAGAGAAGGAGATTTCGGTTCACATGATCCTGAACAATATCCCTCAGTTCTCTATGCTCTATCCAAAGTCTTACCTGAGCATTTTGGATCATTGCGCGGCCGTCGTGTCGATGGGCTTGTGTGATATGGATACGGTACAGTATTTCCAGCATCGCACAGAGAAGGGTCTCGTCAATCTCTCTGATAAAAAGCCGGTAAGCCGAAAAGCATTGACGCCGGATGAGATCTGCCGTATGAATTTGGGTGACAAGTGCATAATCCTGTTTGGACCAGAAGAAAGTGTTATCGCAAACAAGTTCTTCTTCGCGGCTCACCCCGATGCCAAGCATATCAAGTTTACAATGGAGCAGGATTACCAGCCTGCTGAGATACTGAAAGCTGAATAAGAAGCACAAGCGCTACTCTTTTGTCAGAGTAGCGCTTGTTTTTACGAAGGTGGTGTCAAAGAGTGAAGATTGAAGGAAAAAAGCTTGATAGTTTTATGAAGTGCATTGCGCCCAATTGCTCTTGCCTAATCGACCATGTGGAGATTTTCGGCAAAGAGGATGCAAAGTTGGTCATGCAGGCGACATGTACAGCTGGACACATCAACGAATATATGTTTGATATGACGGCTAAACGACTTGCCCCATTCCCACAGACCAAGAAAGCGGAGCCTCCTGTTGAGAAGACAGACCATGTATCCGATGTATTGGTTCGAGGCGTTCATCATTATAATGGGAAAACAAGCCGGCAGACATTGCTTACATACGTTAAGCCGGGTGATCCTCTTGAAATCGAAAAGGGAAGTTTCAAGAAGGACGGCAGAGACCTGCCATGCTATTTCTTAAGACATGCGCTAGGTATTATTGGTACAGTGTCTAAAAAAGATATTGAACAGCTGGATACTCATGATGGTACACAGCGGCCAATCGCAAAAGTATCAAAAATTCTGAAACAGCGCAAAGACGATGAAACCTCGTACGGTTGTGTCGTCGATCTTTATGTGGAGCCAAGCTCAGAACCAATAGTATACCTTATACCGGACGGCTATAAGATATATCATCTTAATCCGACTTGCTCTGGTCTGCAAGGAGCAAGAGCTGTTGCATTATATATAGCCGAACAACAAGGGTATCGCCCCTGTAAACGATGTGCAGAAGGAAAAATCACGGAAAAGGAGAAATAATAATGCCCTCTATTCGCAATAATGAAGCGCAGCAGAAAGCTCTGAATGAGGTTTCTAAGGCGCTGGGAGAACTGAAGTCGCTTGCATACTTTGCACAGGTAGACAACTGGGATGCACCAGTCACTCTGGCGTTTGGTAATGGCGAGACTGCGCACAGCGCTATTCGCGTTGCACTCAACCCGTCCGAGGTTAAGGACGATGCAAAGGATGTTGCGGCGATTATCCGTATTCTCCAGACTCGACGTAATCGCGTGATCAAGGATATCATGCAGAAGACCGAGAAATGGGATATTGAGCTGTCTGAGGCAGAGCAGGCTCTTCTGGAGGGCGCCGTAATCCCCGGCAAGCGTCGTCGCAGAAAGAAGGCTGATGATGAAGCCAGTGCTGAAGAGACGGCAAGTGCGGAAATTCCGGCTGATGCAGCAGCCCCTGAGGATGAAGGCGCACCTGTTCAGTCTGACGCTGGTTTTGAGCCGGTAGCCGATGCCTTGTCCAATGAGGAAGATACCTCCATGCCGGCCGGCTTTGATGATGCTGACAGTTTCGCCGATGCAGATAACAAAGAAGAAGCCGAGCTTAATCAGGCTCTTGGCCAGTATAACCAATTTTAACGGAAAGGGGAGAGCATAAAGGTGCCTATTTCTATTGATTTTGAGGCAATAAAGTCAATGCTTACTCACCTGGGCCATCTGCTGTTGGTCAACGACTGGAGCTTGGGGTTTTGCCTGATGGTTGCAGCTTCGGTTTATCGCTTTCTCAAACTGAGTATTCATGTTGCACTGACAATCATTCTTGTAGGCGTAGTGATCTCACTGCTGACACATTTCGGAGTTATTCCGCCGCTGAATGAGATCTTGGCAATGCTGAAGCCTTGAGAGGTGACCTTATGCAGCAAAATATCATTAACACAACCCCTGAGCAAACCGAAAAGCCCCAACCCAAGATTCGAAAGAAGTATACATGGGATATGATCCTTATGATTCTTCTATCAGCAGGAATAATGGTGGTCTCTTGTTTATGGGGACTTTCAATCGCAGGAGACTTCTTTCCAAACCAAGTTGGACTTGTCCATGATGCCCTGACTGTGGTAACAGGACTGGGCATTGGATTGGTAGGCATTATTGCCTGCGTCCTCCTATGGGCTGCCTATGCAATCGTTTTGTGTTTATTGGGGTCGCTGGAGAAATTGCTTTTTCACAGAAGATGAGACATATTAACACCGAGCGGGAGTTCGCTCTTAAATATCCCGCTCGAACCTGAAATAAAGAAGGGGGATCACACATGGTCAAATGGAAAAGATCGCTGATTGATGGAGCAGTGATGGGTTTCCTCGGATTGGTTCCACATTAAATTTCAAAATATAAGGGTTGCAATCAAAATCAATTGGTGATATAATAATCACATCAAGACAGGATATATTTGCTACCCTATATTTATATATCCCTTTAAGAAAGGAATGAAAAACGTATGAAATTTGGTAAGAAGCGTAACAAACTGATCGCAACTCTGCTTTCCGCTACGGTTGCTGTGTCTATTGTCGGAGGCATGTTCGCTGCCCCTGCAACGAGCAAGTTCAGCGACGTGCCGTCCAACCACTGGGCTACCTCTTACATCAACAAGATGTCCGAAGGCGGTCTTATTAAGGGCTACGGCAACGGTAAGTATGGCCCAGAAGACAAGCTCACGATTGGCCAGATGGCAAAGCTGATTTGTTCTGCAAAGGGCTATGCGGGCAAGAGTGCAAACAATACCAAGTATTGGGCTTATGGCGTTGTTGATTACTGCATCAACGATCTGCAGTGTCTGCCGAACCTCGGTGCGATCACTCCCCAGAACTATGATAAGAACTGCTCGCGTGAGCTGGCTTTCTACATGCTGGAGAAGGGCCTCGGCGCCGGTCCGGATGCAGAGCTGACCCAGAAGCCGCTGCTGACTGCTGCGGACATCCCGGACTTTGCAAACATCACTTATACCTATGCAGATACCATTCTTCTCGCATATCAGGAAGGCGTTTGCATCGGCAATGACGCCAAGGGCACCTTCAATCCGAAGGCAGCGCTGAGCCGCGCTCAGGCCGCTACGATGTTTGTTCGTGCCGGCTGGACTAAGGCTGCTGACGTAGCCGAGACAGGTGAGGGCAAGACCAATGCCGAGATTTTCAACGAAATTAAGGCACTGGGTCTTTGGACTGAAGGTAAGGACCCCCTGTACGGTGGCCGCATGCTGACGGCAAAAGACCCGAAGTATGGTGGTATCACCGTCGCAGAAACAGAAAATGCACTCCTCATTGACATGAAGGAATGGAACTCTGGAGCATGGGGCAATGATGCCAATAGTTTTAAAGCTGTTGATGGCAGCACCGTAAAGGATATGTATGATTCTAACGGAAAAATGCTTCTATCCAGCGGTTTTAGCTATGATGCACGTATGCTGGTTAAACAGATTCTGCAGATCGCATATCCGAATCATCCGGATGACGCAACGAATGCATTTAAGTCTGCATTCATGCAGGAAATTTGGGAAAGTGGTTCGTATCCCTCTGCTCTGAGATGGGTTGATAATCGTGGTTTCCAGTGTGGATATGACGAACACGCATTCTCTCTGGCAGTTTTCGAACTGAACGATGAAGATCTTTATAACGAGTATCGCGCAGGCGTTCATATCGGAAATAGGTATAAGTTCTCTTCCTACACCGGCAGTACCGCTAATGATATCAAGGCATGGGAACTTAAAAAGTGGTAATTTCATTTTCCCCCAATAGAAGAAAAGCGACAGGTATTTTACCTGTCGCTTTTCTTATGGAGAAATGGAGGTAATATAATGCATAATATCAAGAAGCGTTTAGTGAGCGTATTTTTGCTCTTTGCAATGGCGCTTTCTGTTTATCCTTCTGCATTTGCAGCAAATGAATCGCAAACTGACACGGCCACATCAAGTACCGTGACTTCTAAGGTGGATGTGAACTCTTCTACTTCCAGTAGCGTTACATCATCGGCAGATGAAGTGTCGGGGAAAACTGACTCTACTCCGACAGACCAAAAGAAGGATATCGGCAATCTGTTTCTTTGCGCAAGACCTACGCTAGGAAACAGCAGTCCTCAGGGGTGGCAGTATGCCAGCTTTTTTACATGGATAATGCGCACAACTGGTTCTGAGCAGCTTATCCCTGCTGAATCCGCTAAGGACATTGAAGTATATGGTTTCTTCAAGACTGAAAAAAATGGCATAAGCAAGGATTATGAGGTACGCCTAAGACATTCCACCCGAGAAGATAAACTGGGTATAGCGCCTATCTCTGTAAAGGGTGATGGATCGGCAAAATATCATATTACCATCGATCAAAATATGAAGGATGCAACCGTTTACTACATCCAAGCCCAGCTGTATGATAAGGATCTGAAGCGTGTCATCGACACGAAAATGCTGACGGTCAATGTTCAGGTCACTCATAAGAAGCAAAATAGTGTTGGCTATCATCGAGTTGGTATGCAGGTTTATGATATCGATGGCGTGCCGTTTGGCCCATATGATTATACTGCATCTCAGACCGAGTATGTCAAGAACACTAAGGGCATTATGACCAGCGGTGGTACTGCACTGTATACTGCAATGGATGGTAAGCAGTACGGAAACTGCTACTTCGATATTGAGTACGCCAGTGATGGTCTGGAAGCTGGCTATGGCATTACGTCGGAGTCGCTAGCCAATGCTTATGCGTTTATAGCGAAAAACTATATGACTTCAAACAAGGCCCAGCTGGATCGTACTACCGGTTCTATCAAACTGGAAGGCCCGGCGTATGTTGAATGCCAAGGCTTAGGGTCGACACAACGCTATAATATGGCGTATTACAAGCCGAGCCAGACGACAGGCATTAACTCCTATGCGGATTGGGCAGAACAGAGTCGTTATCGAGACTTTATCGACTATCGTAAGCAGTCTATTGTGATCCCGCTGAAGCAGACGGGTGGTATTTCTGTAAACTATTACGACATTGACACTGGTGCACAGATCTCGGCTCCGACGACCATCACTACTGATGAGTTTAAGGATTTCGATAACTCTCAGGATGCTTTCGCTGAGTACGTCAGCTCCGTTGCTGCCGCCTACTCACCGGCTTATCAGGCTGCGCTGAAGAATTGCGGCATCCCCCTGACCGATACCAATCTGGTATATGCATCTGACTTCAAGAAGGCTGCTGCTACATGGGTATTCGATAAGAAGACCAACAAGCTGGTAGAAAACCCGAATTCGAAGGTTGCGGAAATCCGTGAAATCATCACTCAGCGTGAGAATATGATTAACGGAGAGGGTACTGGCCTGATGAAGAACAGTGCTACTGCACCGTATTTTGGCGCCAAGAAGGTTGGTCCGAAGGCAATCAGCGGCTATATGTTTGACTGCGGCTACGGCTACGATGCTCTGGCAGCTCTGGGTTACGGCAGCGCAATGTTTGTAACTGGCGACAATTACAAGAATGCTACTGTTGTTGTAAACAGCAAAATGCGTTCCGCTGTTGTAAACCTGTACTACAAGGCATACGGTCCGACTAAGTACAGCGTTAAGCTGCGTATCAACGGCACTATCAACGAGAAGTACACCAAGACCTATCCGGGTGTTGTAGATCAGGTCGTTAAGGAGTCCGATGTAGACAAGTCTATTGTTCCGGATAACTTTATCATCAACAGAGTAGAGAATACTCCGCTGACTCTAGTAAGAGATCCTACCAAAAACATCATCATTATCGACGTTACTGCTCCGAAGGGCGCATACAAGGTCGAGTATTATCTGGATGGTAAGCTGAATGATACTGCTTATGTTGACGCAGATATCGGATCTGTAATTACACGTCCACCTCTCAAGGGGTATGATGGCTACTGGCTGAATAAGATAACTGGCACCCCTCTTACTGTTGTAGATAAGAGTGGTATCATTCGTGTTTACTACGTGAAAAACAACAATAAGCCGCTGGCTACGGGTTCTGTAAAGCTCTTTAAGGATGAATACAGAACCGTACTTACAAGTTCTAAGTCGGGTTATGGTGCTTACGGTTTGTTCTATGTAGATGTTTCCAAGTATGTAAATGCGATTTCTTACCCCAAGTGGTCTGTAGCAAACGGTTGTTCCGGCCCGCGAAACAGAGAAAAGACTGAAAAAACATACACAAACATCTATGTGACGGCTACTGCAACCTGGAAGGAAGGATTGCCGCTTACAAATGCCAATAAGAACGGTAAGACAGTCACGGTAAAGATGATTAAGGACTCTCGCAGCACTTCGACTGTATGGGTCTTCCGCCTGCCGAACAATAGCGGTAGCCCAAAGAGGTATGCAAAGGCCTACATTCCGATCAACTGGAAGAACAAGACTAACTGGACTGTTACATGTAAGGCCACCATTGGTTTTACTCACTACTATTGGAAGACTACCAAGGCCCACTACAATTGTGGAAAGAGCAAGGGTAGCCATCCTCACAGTTATGATTACTTCCCATTGACCGAATGGAGAGTAAATGAAACCGCAACTGTCGCTGCTTCTAAGTCTGTATATGTAAATGGCAACATGTATCAAGACGACTTCACTGGCAGCGGAAAAAAACACTAATGCACTAATGAGAAAAGGCGGATCTTTATGATCCGCCTTTTACTTATTATATCCATATGGAATGACAAAAGAATTGACGGGAGCGATTTTCTATGATTCATGGAAAACCGCTCCCGTGAGTTTTTAACGCCCAGAGGACCTTCGGGAAGTTAATACAGAATATTTAGGCTGTGCGACAAGAAATTAGATCAATTAAGAAAGGAAATGGCTGAAATTATGTTAGCGTATGATGAAAATGGCGTATTAAGAGAATTTGAGGAGTATAAAAACATTGTTGTATGTAGACATTGTAAAAGGCCTTATCGACAGCATACTGAGGAACAAGTTCCTGGGTTTCGAGAGATAGACCATGATATTTGTCCATATTGCCATAACAGCAATGGCTCGAGTGGAGATGTTGAATTCTATAATGCCGCTCTTTCGGATGAAGAAACAAGAAGACTTAAGAAAAAATAATTTGCAGACTCTATAGGGGAGATTGCGAGGAGATTACAATGCAATACATAACTTCTATATTTCATATCTGTACAATTATTTCGGTAATAGCGATGATCGCACTGTTTGTCGTTTCTCTTATGAATTATCAGCGAGAAAAACAGCACGAAAACAACGTAAAATCAGCGGTACGCGAGTATAAGCAGTCGGGCTGGAACTTCTTCACCGGAGATAAAACAAACACGCTTGGCGCTACCTGCGGCAAATGGGAGTATCATTTTACGGATAGTTCATTTACTTACCATGTATGCCGGGAGGCCATTGCCCAAGGAGCTGCATCTGCGGCAAAGATGTCCGACGCAGAAAAGGGTGTATGCTGTTTCTACATAAACGGAAATGATATGGAAGCCCACAAGCGCGTACTCGAATTTATGCTGTGCAAAAATTTGATACGGAGAAAGGGAGATGGTGCAATTTTTGATACTCACTTCATTTTTAGTCCTTTCGAAAAGAGTTCGTATCAAACTGAGTACCCCTCAGATATCAAACTGAGTCAGTTTGTTAATCTAAAAAGAGGTCGCATGCGGAAAGATGTATAACCAGGAGGTTTTGTTGTCAACTACTCCTGGCGGGTGTCAGGAGCTTGGGGAACACGGGTCGGTGACTATCCGACAACATAAATGCACCCAATCTTATCCGGATACAGCAAACGCGCCTGCCTTTCCGCAGAAAAGTGGGTGGAGGTCCACCAATGACCGGACGGTTATCCTGGTGAGTTGCCATACCAGGGCAAGTTTCGAATAACGTACTATATAGGATCAGACTGCGTGAGCAATCTGGAGTCCTCGGTTTAAGATATTTATAGCTGCATTGGTATCTCGCTCATGCATAGTATTACACTGAGGGCATACCCAGCTGCGATCCTTTAATGTAAGGTGTTCATCGCCCTTCATAATGTATCCGCAGTTGCTGCATGTTTGCGTTGTATTTCTCGGCGGAACAAGAATAAATGTTTTGCCATACAATACGGACTTATACTGCAGCATCGTAAGGAGCTTCCTCCAAGCAGCGTCAGCGATTGCACCGGCAAGGTTGTGGTTTTTCATCATATTGCGAACCTTCAGATCCTCGGCTGCGATAAAGTCTTGGTTCTCAACTTCTCGTTTCGAGAGAGCATGAAGGTAATCCGTCCTACGACGTTCCGCCTTGCGATGTATGTACGCAGTTTTTCGACGCTGCTCTTGGTAATTTGTCGATGTTTTTAACGACCGACCGTCCTTTTTAGCATGCTCATACATGCGACTTTGCTTGCGTTGGCTTTTGCTCAACTTCTTTTTCATTTGGCGACGATAACGACGGTTTTCTGACGAACTTCCATCGGAAGCATTAACCAGTTCAAGAAGATTGAGATCAATACCATGCATCTTTCCTGTTTTCGGGAGGGCTTCATAGAATGGCTCTTCCGAAGCAATAGAAAAAGATGCCCAGTATTCACCAACCGAATCACGGCTGATACAGATGGAACCGATGCGTGTATCACAAGTTCTTTCTCGTAATGCTTTCAGTATCTTAGGCGATGCGCCAATGCGAATACGGCCCAATTTGGGCAGCGTTACATGTCGCATATCCTCGAAACGCACGTTGCATTTCAAACCATCAGGCGTTTTGCGGTAATGCGCGTTCGTTTGATAGGAAAGTTCGTACGACTTCCGCTTAAAAGTGGGAACCCCTGTATGACTTTCACATTGGTTCTTCCAAGCGGTGGAGTAATTCTTCATCGCATTGGCAATGGCCTGTTCGTCAACGTCTTTACCATAAAGATACGGAAGTGCGTTCTTAATATTTCGCACGGGGCCTGTCATATTAGACAACGAATCGAGCTTATCTCGGTAAGCGGGTACGAAGAATACCATTTTTAAGAGACGATATTTCTCGTTGTTACATGCTACCAGATGGTTGTATACAGAACGGTTAACGCCATCGTTTACGGCAATCAATCGCTTCTGCTCGTTCGATGGGTAAATCTTAACCTTAAATCCAATATGATAAGGCATTTCGGCCGACGATCGCATATGATATCCTCCTCCTCTTTATGGTACTTATATTATAACACATATACAAATTGATTACAGAAAAATAATTTGCAGACTCTATAGGGGAGATAGGAAGCTCGCATCAAACTGAGACAGTTTGTTAATCTAAAAAGAGGTCGCATGCGAAAAGATATATATCCAGGAGGGTTTGTTTGTGAATTTACTAAAAAATCAAACAGACAAAATCGAAACATCAAACATGAATTTTGATTATCTAACAGAACAGTTTGATTTTGAGGACGATGGTCTACCGGATTTTAGAGTTCGAACACCGATTTTCAAACGGGTTGGTATTGCAGCAGGTATATTTGCCGTTTTAGTCGGCATGTACCTGTTTTTTGTATACACGTCTATCCCGGCTATCGCAAACCTGCGGACCATGTATATCGAAACAGCTATGAGCACAATGCGCCACCAATGGCTCGCAACTGCTTTCTTCCCGGAAAGCGTGATCAACGAGGTAATGGAGAATGTGCAGCGACAGATCGAAGAGAACATGGTTGCAGAGAGCAAACTGCCAACCAGAAGTTCGACTCCGATTGAGCCGCTGACGAAAGGCGTTTATACTCAATTTACAGAGTTGTTCCCTGAGATTGATATGGCAACGTTTCCAGAAGATATTGATCGTGACAGCTTAATGAGCTTACAGATCAAAGATATTGCCGACAAGGGCATAAAAACGTGTGCCGGTGATACCATTTGGGCTATTGATGCGCCCAATAAGCTGCTTATTGTAAATATATCTGGAGAAGGCTATCGCGGTAAGCTGGCCATTGTAAAAGACAGCTCACAGGTGTTCCTGTCACATAATACACTTTCGAACAGAGGACAAACTGTCACAGAGCAGTGTGACGCCAACAATGCTGTGCTTGGCATTAACGCGGGTGGTTTTCAAGACTTCAATGGCAGGGGAATGGGTAACATTCCGGTTGGCCTTGTAAAGTCAGAAGGGCAAATGGTTAATTCGGCGGTTACTGGCCAGTACCAGATTATTGGTTACGATAATGACGATAACCTGCGTATGGGATACGATCTCGATGCATCAGAACTGAGAGACGCTGCACAGTTCTATCCGATTATTGTATTGAATGGCGAAAACCATACTGATGGCTCGTACGGCATGGGTATTCAGCCAAGGACGGCGATTGGACAAACAGCGGATAAAACCACGCTTATGCTTATTATTGACGGGAGGCAGGCTTCCAGCCTTGGCACAACGGTTTCCGAGTGTGCCGAGATCCTGCTGCGCTATGACTGCTGGAATGCGATGAACATGGACGGTGGTTCGAGTTCCTCGATGACCTACATGGGTGAGATGATTACTCATACGAGTAGTCCGATGGCAAGCGGCCGCTATCTGCCAAATGCCTGGTTGGTAAAAAAGGCTGCCTCTTAAGGCAGTTTGAGAAATACAAAAGAAGAAAAGGAGAGAGAAAAATGCAATACGAAATCAAAGGCGGTGTCTTCCCGGTTGTAATTTGCAGCATGGAAAACGGAGAGAGGATGATTACCGAGAATGGTGGTATGGCCTGGATGTCGCCGAATATGAAGATGGAAACCTCGGGTGGTGGTATAGGAAAGATGTTCAGTAAAGCCTTTTCGGGTGAGGATATATTTCATAACATCTACACGGCACAGGGAAACGGTCTGATTGCTTTCGGCTCGTGCTTCCCGGGACAGATCCTTCCGGTTCAAATAACTTCCAATATGGGCCTGATTGTCCAGAAAAGGGCATTCCTTGCTTCGGAAATAGGAGTTGAGCTGTCTATCCATTTCAACAGGAAGTTGGGAGCTGGTTTCTTCGGCGGCGAAGGCTTTATCATGCAGCGGCTTTCGGGTTCAGGCATGGCTTTCTTGGAAATCGACGGTGAGCTGGTAGAATACGATCTTGCTCCCGGACAGCAGATGATCGTTAATACCGGTAATGTAGCAGCATTCGAGTCCTCGGTATCTATTGATATCCAGCAGGTGCCTGGACTGAAAAACAAGCTGCTTGGCGGAGAGGGCCTGTTTAACACGACTCTGACGGGGCCAGGCAGGATCTGGCTGCAGACTATGCCTATCTCGAACGTAGCAGAGTCCATCCGCCCCTTTATGTCTTCAAGTAAAAAATAATTTCGACGGCGCAGTGCACCTACTTTTAAGGGTACTGCGCCGTTTTTTTGATGGGTGAATATGATATTGACCATACAGATAAAATAATTTTGCATACTCGCCTTTGTTGAAAATTTTCGTACAGTTGAATAACATGTTATAATATACATATATTGTCGGCAAACTCACGGAGGAAAGAAGAATGATGGACGTTTTGTTGGCGGAAGTAATTATCCCACTTGCAAATATACAGAGGCTCATATATTTTGCTAATATGGTTGCGCGGAAAATCAGAAAGTGATATAATATCTACAAAATCACGCAATGTCATGTTGCGATTGATGCGTAAAAGACACAGTCAGTATTATAAGGCCAGCAAGAAGGGCGCAAAGTGTTCACTCCTTCCTGTTTTTGAATTATATCTAAGAGTATGTTTACCATTCAAAGAAAATCTGATATAATGCAATAAGAAATACAATTATAGAGGAAGATATATGAGCCCACAAATTTCATTGCAGGAGTTAAATCAACGCCCTGATTTAAGAGATTTTTCTTGCGGTGTTTCAACAATCGATAACCAAACCAAAGATATCTATTATGCAACGTGCTTACATCAAGGAATAGCATATCAGATTATTGTCGATAATGTAGTCTGTGGATATATATTTGCGACCCCATATTTTATTCGGGAAAAGGACTCTGAATATGAATCGGAAACAATGCATAATAGTTATCCAGTGATATATATTAAATTTATTGCAATAAAAGCGGACTTTCAAAAACATGGGATTGGTGAAGTTGCTTTAAGAATATTCCTTGAGCTTGCTCGGCTATGGCATGAGGAAGTGCCTTTTAGATATGTTGTTATAGATGCTTTACAGGCGTTAGTTTCATTTTACCGAAGACTTGGTTTTACGGATATCAAACTGGCAGAAGATTCGGTGAATGATGCGACTGTTTGGATGGCGTTAGATCTTTTAACTGAGTCCGAACAGAAAAAGTTAGATCATTATATAACAGAAGAATTGGAATAGGAGGTTTTGCGCATGTTAGAAGTACACGACAGGATGATTTTGTTATCTGGAAAGACGGCGGAAACCTTTCACAAGAACGCATTGCACCCCCCTGCGAATCCGGAAAGAGATAGGCTCTTTGCTGAGTTGGATGCAATGCAGGTCATTGAACGAACCACCAAGAAGTTAACGATTGAACTTCCTGGTTTCGATACATCTTTCTTGCATAAGAGGATTGATGATCACGCGCCTACACTTACCGTGGATGCGGTGATATCTGGATATGTTATTCCGGATATGAGCAATGAACAAGGGAAGAACTATGATGTGGATGTAACCATTTGCTCTAGTATGTTTAATACCTGCATGAATCCTCTTGATCCGTCAAAAAAAGAAACCATACAATATCAGCATAACGATAAGTTAAGAACCTCTAATCAATGGCAAACAGCAAGTGCAGTATCTGATGTTGCGGCCTAATTAAGGAGAAAAGCATGAAGCTCAGTAATTTTCAGTTCACAAACCCAGTTCTAACCGAAACTCGATTTGTAGTGAATAATATGTTCCGCAAAGAAGAAATAAAAATTCCTATTCAAATCAATGCTGCTAACAACTGGGATAAAAAATCTTGCAGGGCTGCTGCGCAGTTAGTCGTTTCTATTGGACAAGAAACAGAGGATTTTCCGTATTTCCTGCAAGTGGTTATAAATGCTGATTTCAAATGGGAAGAGAATGCATACGAGGAAAAGGACATAACAAATTTGCTTAGCCAAAATGCCCCCGCATTGCTGCTGAGTTATGCTCGCCCCATTATTGCATGTATTACAAACGCTTCGCCGTTCCCAGTACAAAACCTACCATATTTCGACTTTACAAAGTAAACAAAACTACTTGTACTTTTGGTGCGGGGCTGCGTTACGACGGCGGCCTAGTTTTTATAAGCTCACCAATACACTATACGAATACCGTGGCGTATTGGTGAGCTTTTGCTCATTTGTAAAAGTAAATTATTATTTGTACGACTAAGGAAGCGCGAACAAACTGGCCTCAAAAGGTACCATAAAAGCAAACAAGGTGCAGTCAATTTGACTGCACCTTGTTTCAATTATCCCTTAAGTTGGTTGAATAGGTTGATATTTAGGCAGGTTTGCTCTCATCCAGAGCCTTGACTTCATCGACTGTCAGGAGCCGAACGGCCTTAGCGATTTCTTCATAGGACAACTTTCCCAATGTAAGCAACTCGCGAGCGGTCTCAATCGAGTTGAGTCTAGCCGCTTCACGCGCTGCTTCACGCGCCGCTTCATTTCTCATATCTTCCATAACCTTACACATAATCGCAACTCCTTTCGCGTCTTCTTTGAAATAGCGAACTCGATTCGCCAAAATTGGATAGATCATATCATCGGCCTTGGTGCAGGAAAAATCATGCATAAGCCGCCCGAGAACCGTATCGCCTTTGATCTGGGAATTCACATATAGAATATGCGATTCGTCCCCAAACAATGCGCCGGTTTCTTTGATCGTCCGATCAATGTGATAGATCGGCTGACCGCCACCCAACACATCATTTTCAGTGATGAAAATGACATAGGTTTCGTTCAGCTTCTCATATTCATCACCAGGTTCGGTCACGTTGGCGTCAATCAGACTACTGTTATACCGAGCGCGTTTCACACCAGCACCTTTATCATTGCGCTGCACCTCGATATTGTAAACATGATTCTCATTATCGACAGCCAGAATATCAAGCCTTACAGAGCGCCCCTGTAAATTTTTAATATCGTGCTGCCCGTGTGCGTACTGTACACGCAAATCGTCGCGCTGTAAAATGATCTGGAGTAAGAACTCAGCACAGGCTTTGTCCTCAAACACCTTATTCATAAAATCATCATCCAGCAGGCGAAAACCGCGCAGACGCTCCAAATCTTCTGCGTGCTTGCGCTCAAAATCTAAGTCGACAGTGCTACTCACGCAGACACCCTCTTTCATTCATCTTTTTCATTTTGAAAACCTCGCTTTCATAAAAATTTATATAAAAACGGGGCAGACCTTGCGGCTTGTCCCGAAATTATATCAGGGACAAACCTGAAACCATTATAGATACAGTCTGCATAAGCAGAAAAAGATACATGCCACATCGAGCGGCGTAGAGAGACTTTATATGATTATAATATCATATGTTCGTCCGAAAATCAAAAAATAATGCTGCCGAACAATCCATAGGCATTTTCTAACAAGCATATTTGTTTTCACGCGGCAAATGCTGTATAATCGTAACATAAACTTCCTCGAGGGAGGGATAGAGATGATACAGAGATCTGTTTGCTTATGCGATGGCAAATATATCGGTATCGAAAGCATTTATACCGTGATAGATGGAAAGCAAATCAACATTCCAAAGAAACTCGAAGCATTACGGAAAAAGGGACGAAACAATGAGCTGTTTTGCCCCTGCGGGTGTGGTGCCAATTTGACCGTGGTCGCAAGCGAAAGAGGCCTACGCGCTCAACATTTCAGAATCAAAGATGGCACAGAGAAGGTGGAATGTAGAGCCACAGAAGAAGGGGAGGAGTCTCTCTACTCCAAGATTGTACTGAAGTGTTGGTTGGACGACAAACTACAGGTCGACGACATCGAAACTCGTGTGCCAATCAGCATGCATTCTGATAGTGACCGCAAATACGAGTTTTCGTTTGTCTCTTTCAGCAGGAACGTGGCGCTAAGCTACACATATGACCGTTATAATCTGTCCGAAGAGAAATTCCGAATTCTGCGAGAAAATAGAGGCGCTCTTAATCTGGTTTGCATAACTGATTATTCCCATCGCAACCCGACCGGCCAATATCCCGAGACATTGATGCGGATGCAGGAGCAGCAGGGGTACTGTTCGTTCCTGAAGCAAGTTGGAGGGCAATACAAAGAGGCTTTATTCAGCGTTGTTGTATATCGCAAAGATTGCGATGGAGTATGGCAGGAAATTCAAGTAGCATATGACATGTTACATGAGTTTTCATTTTCTGCAGATGGAGAATTGCAATACGAAGATACTCTTGTGTCCCAAATGGTGATGGCAACCATTGCTGCATTCGATGAGCGCATGCAAGCGGAACTCTCCCGGCGCGAGGCGGAAAGTCTGGAGCAGGAACAGGAAGCTGAGCGAAAAGAAAAAGAGCGAATAGCTCGCATAGAAAAAGCACGGAAGCGTCAGCAAGAAGCGCAAGAGAAAAGGCGTCTGGAAGAGGAAGCGGCCCGACGCAGAGAAGAAGAGTTCCAACATAACCTTCCACAGCTGCTTGAGACCAGTCAAGAACCCATAGAAGACGCAAAGGGAAGAAGGCTATACAAATGTGAACGCTGCGGCCGTATTGCTCAAAAGAACCTGTTTGAGATTATGGGTATTGCAGATAAACCCAACATGGGTATTTGTAAACCGTGCGTACAGCAGGCGTCAGATGCTCAACGAAAAGCAGATGTACAAGCGCTTATTGACTCAATTAAGAAGGAAGGCCTCCCTAAAAAAGAAACTAACCAGCCTCGCCATTGTCCTCTTTGTGGAGGAGGCGTATTGCAGAAAAAAACGGGGCGGTATGGGCGTTTTATGGGTTGTAGTAATTATCCCGCTTGCAAATATTCAGAGCCTTATATATACCGATGATGTTAATATGATTGCACAAGAAATCAATAAATGATATAATATTGATATCTAAGGCGAGAAACCAGCTTGGATGTTAATAGATAAAGGCATGACAAAAAAACGGAAATGCGCTTACTAACAGGCATCATCACAAATATAATTGCCAAAATGGGATAGGAGAACCTGTCGCAATGGAGGGCTCAGAATAATGGCAAAAAACGCAGATCTGAACAAAGCAGCAAAAGCAAAAAAAGATGAATTTTACACCCAACTAACCGATATTGAAAAAGAAATGCGGTATTACCGTGACTTCTTTAAAGGGAAAATTGTTTTCTGTAACTGCGATGATCCATTTGAAAGCAATTTCTTTAAGTATTTTGCAATGAATTTCAACCCGCTGGGACTGAAAAAATTGATTGCAACCTGTTATGTAACATCTCCGGTTTCCGGCACAGAACTGGAATACTATGTCGGCGCTGGTGAACAATTTTCCTTTGTCCCTCTGGCTGATTCCGTGCCTATATCCACGCAGAATGAAAGGAAACCCTATAAAGTCGAAATCACCGAAGTAACAGACGCAAATGGGGACGGGCGGGTTGATCTTGCAGATGTGGAATACCTGCTTAAGAACATGAAGAACAGCTTGACCTTACTTAAGGGCGACGGAGATTTTCGTAGCCCCGAATGTGTGGAACTTTTGAAACAGGCAGATGTTGTTGTAACAAACCCGCCCTTTTCTTTGTTCCGAGAATTTATCGCGCAGCTCATCCAGTATGAAAAATATTTCTTGATTATCGGAAATATCAATGCAGTTACATATAAAGAAGTATTTCCTTTAATTATGCAAAATAAAGTTTGGTTAGGCGCATCCATTCATAGCGGTGACAGAGAATTCCGGGTTCCTGATAGCTACCCGCTTAATGCGTCTGGCTACAGAGTTGATGAAAATGGCACAAAATACATTCGAGTAAAAGGTGTTCGATGGTTTACCAATATCGACTATGCTGCACGCCATGAAGATATTATCCTATACAAGCACTACACGCCTGAAGAATACCCGCATTATGACAATTATGATGCTATTGAGGTCAGCAAGACCGCAGAAATTCCTTGTGACTATTTTGAAGAAATGGGGGTCCCAATAACTTACCTTGACAAGCACAACCCGGACCAATTTGATATTGTGGGCTCAAGTCGCAATTTGGGGCGACCAATGTCAGAGATTGCACCTAAAGGTAGTTATGAAACAGGAGGCACAAGATTCTATTTAGCTCTTGACAAGTTAAACCGAACGGGCGACAATGCTGACAGCACAGCACAGCACAGCACAGCACAGCACAGCACAGCACAGCACAGCACAGCACAGCA
>ENA-ORUQ01000395-ORUQ01000395.1-human-gut-metagenome-genome-assembly--contig:-NODE-395-length-50947-cov-7.208874_pt1 | contig 50947 bp, 47 predicted proteins | sample MGYA00242081_ERZ509211 | MGnify/ENA primary metagenome ERZ509211 (study PRJEB26280, sample SAMEA2338785) | human gut metagenome | biome: human gut; feature: human-associated habitat; material: faeces...
AGGTAAAAGGATTACCCAAAGATATAAGATACTACCAATATACATGTATAGATGAAGCAAGTAGAGAAAGATATTTGTATTGGTATGAAGAGCATACACCAACGAATAGCGTAGACTTTGTAAAGAGATGTATTAAATACTATGGATATAAAGCCAAAGAAATACAAACAGATAATGGAATAGAATTTACATATAATCAAGCAGAAATAAAGAAAGAACATCCAATGGATATATTATTAAATAGCCTAAATATAAAGCATCATAAAATAAGACCAAGAACGCCTGAACATAATGGGAAAGTAGAAAGAAGTCATAGAAACGATAATGAAAGATTTTATAGTTGGCTTACATTTTATAGTTTAGAAGATTTAAGAAAACAAGGAGCAGTATATTTAAAGAGATCTAATAGAATACCAATGGCTATTTTAGGGTATTTAACGCCCAAAGAAAAAAGAACAGAATTAATGTGTGCATAAAATAAAAAACAAATTCAATATATTACGAGAATAATATATTAATTTGTTTCACATCATTGACTAACATACAATTTTAAAAATTTTCTTTTTTTACTTGAATTTATTTTGGTTTTAGTATAGTATATATAAGTAGAAAAATCAAATACATAGGAGGATTAATCATGCCAAGAAAAACTAAAGAACAGAAAGAATTAGAAATAGAAAATGAATCAAAAAAAATAAATAAAAGTAGCACTTCAAAAACCACAAGAAGTAAAACAACCTCTTCTAAAACTACAAAGGCCACATCAAAGGTTGCAACTACTAAAGCTTCTACTAGAACAACTAAATCAAGTGCTGCAAAAACTTCTACTAGAGCAAGTAAATCAGCTGCTGGCAAACCAACTAAATCAAGCACTTCTAAAAGTACTAAGACTGCTACTAAATCAACTGCTTCTAAAAAAACAAAAACAGTAGCTTCTACTAAAACATCTAGTAGTGTAAAAAAAGCAAGTGTTAAAAAAACTCAAAATTCTAAAAAAGTTTCTATTGTTGAATATTATGATTTGCCTTACAGATATAATCAAACAGTTGTAAAGGTTTTAGCTCAAACTCCTACAAATTTATTTGTTTATTGGGATATTGCAGATTCAGATAGGAAATTTTTCAAGAAAGAATATGGTTATGATTTCTTTGATAAAACTCGCCCTGTTCTTATTGTTCATAATGAGACTATGAATTATGCTTTTGAGGTTGATATAAATGATTTTGCTAATTCTTGGTACTTACATGTGAATGATGCAAATTGTGATTATAAAATTGAACTTGGTAGAAAACCTATTTATAATTATGTACAACGTGAAGTTGGAGAACTAGAGCAAAAAGATTTGAATTCAGATTTTAATAAATATCCTTCTAAGCCTATTGATAAAGATTATTTTTATGTGACAATTTCTAATGATATTGATGCTCCAAATAATCATATTTTGGCAGAGGATTATAATAAACCTATTAATTCTGTTTTAATAAGAAATGTAAAGTCAAATACAGAATATACAAAAAACATTGATAATTTGCCTATTTCAAAATATCTAAATAACTTATTTAATATACAGGATATTTATAAAAAATTGTTTGAAGAAAATACTATTAAAGACTTTTATGATTTATCTAACCCTTCTTCTGGGAATCCTTCTTCTGGAAGCTTTTCTTCACAATTCAAATAAAAAATTTGGACTATTGTACATTTAACTAAAACCGAGAAAGGAACGTAATAAAAATGCAAGAGAAAAAAGGATACGTAAGTTTTGTTTTACATGCTCATCTTCCATTTATCCATCATCCAGAGAGTAATGATTATTTGGAAGAATCATGGTTATATGAAGCGATTTCAGAAACATATATACCGCTTCTTACATATTTTAAAAAATTAGTTGATGAAGGTGTCAAATTTCGCATTACTATGTCAATGACACCTCCATTGCTTTCTATGTTAGATAATAAATTGTTACAACAAAAATATATTCACTATTTGGAGCAATTGATTGAGTTGTCTGAAAAAGAAATAAAAAGAACTTCTTATGATGAACGTCTAAATAGATTATCTCATTACTATTATGATAGATATTCTAATGATTTACATTTATTTAAAGATGTTTTTAAATGTAATTTAATAGAACAATTTAAACATTTTCAAGATATTGGAGTTTTGGAAATAATAACTTGTGGCGCTACACATGGTTACTTCCCTATTTTATATGTTAATGAAAAAACTGTAAGGGCTCAAATAGCTGTTGGTGTGCAAACATATGAAAAATATTTCGGTAAAAAGCCTCGTGGTATTTGGCTTCCTGAATGTGGTTATGTTCCAGAAGCTGATAAATATCTTCGTGAATTTGGAATTGACTATGCCATAACAGAAACTCATGGTATTTTGTATGCTAATCCAACTCCTATTTATGGAACTTTGGCTCCTATTGTTTCTCCTGATGGGCTTGTGGCTTTTGGTCGTGACTTAGAATCTTCTCGTCAAGTTTGGAGTTCTATAAATGGCTACCCTGGTGATTATAATTATAGAGAGTTTTATCGTGATATTGGCTATGAAGCTGATTATGATTATATTAAACCTTATATTGCTCATAATGGTGTTCGTGTTCATACTGGTATAAAATATTATCGTATAACTGGTAAGACTGAACAAAAAGATTATTATGATGTTCAATGGGCTCATGATTCTGCTGAAAGACAGGCTGGCCACTTTTTGGATTCTCGTGTTAAGCAAATAAATAAGGCTGCAACTTATATGGATAAGCCTCCTATTGTTTTATGTCCTTATGATGCAGAACTTTATGGCCATTGGTGGTATGAGGGCCCTTACTGGTTATATATTTTGTTTAAAAAGATTTATTATGATGATTGCAATTTTGAATTGATTACTCCTTCTGAATATATTGATAAGTATCCTGAAATTCAAGTTGCTACTCCTTGTCGCTCTAGCTGGGGTGCTAATGGTTATAGCGAAGTGTGGCTTAATCCTACAAATGATTATGTTCATCGCCATCTTCATGTTGCTGGTGATAGAATGTGCGAACTTGCTACTCTTTTCCCCAATGCTTCTGGCATTAAAAAAGATGCTCTTAATCAGTGTGCTAGAGAGTTACTTCTTGCTCAGAGTAGTGATTGGCTTTTTATTATTACTAATGGTACTATGGTTGATTATGCTAAAAAACGTATTAAGGATCATATCGGCCGCTTTACTAAATTGTATTATCAAATTAAAAATGATGATATTGATATAGATTTTCTTTCTGATATTCAGGATAAGGATTGCTTGTTTCCTGATATTGATTATAATATTTATGGCTGATGTTTTTGGGGACGGACTCAAAAAACACCACTTAAAAATTTATTTAAATATAAAATAATAAATGTAAGAGTGATGTTTTTTGAGTCCGTCCCCAAAAACACCGTCCTTAAGTCACTTTTTCCAAAAAAATTCATATTATAATGTATAAGTTTCAAAGTTTAGTAGATACTAATCTAGGAAGGAGTTTGTCTATGAAAACAATATGTATCAAAACAAATAATTCAATAGTATTAGATTATCTACTAAATGAATTACGTATGTCGAATATTCAATCAATATGTTTTACACAAAAGCAATTCAAGCATTATAACAATATTATAATACATTATAATGGGCAAAATGAAGATGATTTTATACATTTTGTGGCTGATATTTTATCATATCTAATTATTGATGAATTGGAAGAAGATTTTTTGTCAAATATTATTCAGCAAAACTATTGCTATTTTGATTTGTGTGATAGAAAAAAAATCTTAAATTATTGTTTTGATTTGTTTTCTGAAGATTATACTAATTATTTTGATAAGAAATTTTCTTATATTAATAATGAATTTTACTTGTACTTAAAAGAGCATAAGTCTATTGTTTTGACTGGCTTTATAAATTTTAGATTGAAAAAATATTTTTGTATTCTTGATGATGTTGTTGATGAGGCTGTAAATAGCTTTATTATTGAAAAGGAATACTTGGAATTTGTTTCTTTGCTTAAATTATATATAAATTCTCAAGCTCCTAAAACTAATGTTGTTCATCTGATTTATAGAAAGGATAATCCTCTTCTTTTAGATGAGCATAAAAATGTGATTCCTTTTGATGATTCTATTTATCAGGCAAAGTATTTATCTGATATTAGCTTTTCTCAAAATGATTTTATTTTGAATACTTTGCTTTCTATTTTGCCTAAAAAAATTTATCTTCATGTTGTTGATAATTCTATTGATGAGTTTGCTAATACTTTGATTTTGATTTTTGAGAATAAAATTCAGGTTTGCTCTGATTGCAATATTTGTAATTTGTATAATTTGCATAAATTTGGTGTTTAAATTTTGAAATTAAATTTGTATAATTTAGCACAGAAATTGCTGAAAGCAAATCTCTGTGCTTGATTCCTACTGCCAAACTTATATTGATATTTTTATATGCAAGTTTATTCTGCATATCCATTTACTGCTTCTGATAGTCCTGGGAATATTGCATTTCTTAAATTTTCGTCAACTATTACTTTCCATTTTCCATCTTGTTTTTGTACTGTAATTGTTTGTGTTGTTGTTAATGGGCTTATTTCTTTATTGTTTATTTCATCTTTCAAATATTGTTCTGTTTCTGCATCTGTAACATTTTCATTGTTTAATACTTTTTGAACAATTTTTTTTGTGAAATTTTCAAATATTGTTTTATAATCTCTATTTGTTACTTCTACTTCTATTTTAGCTTCTTCGTCATTTTTTTCTATCTTTTTTATATTCCATTGTAATTCTTCAAATAATATTTTTTCATTTTCACTATCTTTAACTTCTTCTGTTGATTCTTCTTCTAAACTTCCTAATGCTGGTATGTTTGCTAGTTCTTTATAATCTACATATTTATTTGCTTCTTCTATTTTTCCAACTTTTAAATCTCTAAACATTTCTTCTAATGCTCTTGCTGGTGATGGTAGTGCTACAAATATTATTCCTATAACTATTGCTAATATTACTATAACAGCTACAAATCTTGCAAATAAATTCCTTTTTTTTCCTTTTTCTTTTACTGGTTTTTCTTTATTATCTGACATAATAATTCCTCCTTTTATTTTTTCTGATTAGATTATATATTACCCTACATTTTTTTTCAAGACTTTTTCTATATTTTTATTTTCAATTTTTAACTATTAGTTGGTGTTTTTATTTTTACTATTGTTGAGACTGGATTTTGCTTTTTATAAACTATTGTTAATGCCTATTGCTACTATTTCTTTCATGTTTTCTATTAAATTGTCAATCTCTTTTGGTGTGACTATCAAATTGTATTCTTTTGGCATTAATGCTTCTTTTATTTCTTCGTAATTGTCTTTATTTTTTAATTGATTTAATGTGTCATTTGATTTTGCTTCATTTTGTAATTTTTCTATTAATAAATCTAAACAGTCATTTACTAATACTGCTGTTTCTACCACTGTTGGTATTCCTACTGCTATTACTGGTATATTTAATGTCCTTTGACTTATTTCTGCTCTAGTGTTTCCTACTCCAGCCCCTGGGACTATTCCTGTGTCTGATAATTGTATTGTACTACTTATTCTTTCTATACTTCTTGATGCTAGGGCATCTATTACTATTAGTATTTTTGGTTTTACATTTTCTACAATTCCTTTTAATATTTCTAGTGTTTCTATTCCTGTCGTTCCTAACACTCCTGGTGATATTGCACTTATTTCTCTTGTTCCTTTTTCTACATATTGTGGTAAATATTTTATTATATGTCTTGTGACTTCTATTTCATTTATTACTTTTGGTCCTAAACTGTCTGGTGTTACATATATGTTTCCTAATCCTACTACTAGTGCTGATTCTTGGTTTCCTACATGTAAATCTATTATCTTTTTTAATTCGTTTTTTAATACTTCTGCTGCTTTTTCTATTTCATTTTGTTGTGCTATTCTTAATTTTTTTACATCTATCGTTATATAATTTCCTTGTGGCTTTCCTATTGCTTTTTCTCCTTTTTCATTTGTTATCTTTACTCTTTCTACTATTATGTTTTCGTCTATTTCCTCTTTTTTACTTTCTATTCCTTGTATTTCATTTTCTATTTGGTTTGCTTTTTTGTATATGTCTCTTCTTTCTGTGGCTAAGTCTGTTCTAAAATCAAACATAAAAAAACCTCGCTTTCTATACTTATTATTCGCTTTGCGAGGTTTTTTATTCATTTTTTTGCTCCGTCCCCAAAAACATCATTTGCACGAAAACACCTAAAAGATTCCAACAATATCCCCATCTTCGTCAATGTCAATTTGTTCTGCTGCTGGGACTTTAGGTAATCCTGGCATTGTCATTATTTTTCCAGCCAATGCTACTACAAAGCCAGCACCTGCTTTTAAATTAATATCTCTTATAGTAATTTTGTATTTTCCTTTGTCTTGTAGATTTTTTGCATCATCTGATAAAGAATATTGTGTTTTTGCAATACATACTGGTAAATTAGAATACCCCATTTTTTCGATTTTCTCTATTTTTTCTATTGCATCTATAGAAAATTCTACTTCTGTTGCTCTATAGATTTTTGTTGCTATTTTTTCTATTTTTGTTTTTATATCATCTTCTAATGGATATAAATAATTGACTTCATTATTTATCATTGAAAATTCATTTATAAATTCATTTTTTTCTGTTTCTTTTATTATTTTTTGTGCTATATCTAATGCTCCTTCTCCTCCTTTTGCCCAGCCTTCTACTATGCTAAATTCTATGTTTTTTTCTTTTAATTCATTTTTTAGAAATTCTATTTCTTCATCTTTGTCTGTGTCAAATTTGTTTAATGCTACTATTACTTTTAAATCATAACGTGTTCTTAAATTTTCTACATGTATTAATAAATTGTGTAATCCATTTTGTATTCCTTTTATGTTTTCATATTTTATTTCGTCTTTTTTGACTCCACCATGATATTTCAATGCTTTTATTGTTGCTACTAAAACTACTATATCTGGTTTTATTTTTGCTCTTCTGCATTTGATGTCTAAGAATTTTTCTGCTCCTAAGTCTGCTCCAAATCCTGCTTCTGTTACTGTATATTCTCCTAATTTTAGTGCTAGTTTTGTTGCTACTATACTATTACATCCATGTGCTATGTTTGCAAATGGGCCTCCATGTACTAATGCTGGTGTGTGTTCTAGAGTTTGTACTAAGTTAGGTTTTATTGCATCTTTTAATAGTGCTGCCATTGCTCCTTGTGCATTCAAATCTTTGGCATATACTGGCTCATCACTTTCATTGTATCCTATTATTATTTTTCCTAAATTTTCTTTTAATTCTTTTATATTATTTGATAAGCATAAAATTGCCATTATTTCTGATGCTACTGTTATATCAAATCCATCTTTTCTTGGTTCGATATTTTTTTCTCCTGATATTCCTGTTTCTACTAATCTTAGTTGCCTATCATTCAAATCTAGGCATCTTTTCCATGTGACTTTTTTTATTTTTAGCTCGTTTCCAAAATATATATGATTGTCTATTAGACTTGATAATAAATTGTTTGCTGATGTTATTGCATGTATGTCTCCTGTAAAATGCAAGTTTATATCTTCCATTGGTGCTATTTGTGACATTCCTCCACCTGTTGCTCCACCTTTTATTCCAAAGACTGGCCCTAATGATGGTTCTCTTAATGCTAATATTGATTTTTTTCCTAATTTTGATAAGGCATCTGCTATTGATATTGATACAGTTGTTTTTCCTTCTCCTAAAGGTGTTGGATTGATGGCAGTAACTAATACTAATTTTCCATTTTCATTTTTTTCTAATCTTTTATATGTATTATTAGATACCTTTGCTTTATATTTTCCATATTGCTCTATTTCGTTTTCTTTTATTCCTATGTTTTCTGCTATTTCTGCAATATTTTTTAATTTAATATTTTTAGCTATTTCTATATCTGTCATAATCTTTCACCCTTTCTTTTTTATATTATAAGTATATGTTTATTTTTTAGTTTTATTTAACCTTTTATACAATTAATCCTGCTATAACTCCTATAATCGCTCCTACAATTACTTGTATTGGTGTATGTCCTAAAACTTCTACTAGTTTTTCAGATACTTGTATTCCTGATAGCCCAGGTGTTTCAACTATTTGGTTTAATAGTTTTGCTTGCTTTCCTGCTGCTCTTCTAACTCCTGCTGCATCATACATTACTATAAATGAAAATATTAATGCTACTGCAAAAATTGGTGTATTTACTCCTTCATATTTTCCTATAAGTGTTGCAAGGCCTACTACTACTGCTGAATGAGAACTTGGCATTCCTCCTGCTCCCATTATTCTTTTGAAATTGAACTTTTTTGTTGTTATTAAATCATATATAACCTTAAATACTTGTATTCCAAACCATAATAACATTGGTACTACAATATATTTATTTTTTATGACTTCTCCTAATACCCCCATCTATTTATCCTTTCTATTTTTCTTCTGCCTCAAAATTTTCTTCTTTTATCTCATCTTCTTGTCTTAATAAAATTGTAATTTTTTTCTCTGCTTTTTCTAATATATCATTGCATTTTTTAGAAATATTAATTCCTTGTTCAAATTTTTTAACAGATTCTTCTAAGTTTAATTCTCCTTTTTCTAATTCTGTTACTATATTTTCTAGTTGTTCCATATTTTCTTCAAAACTTTTTTCTTCCATTTACAATACTTCCCTTTCTTGTGTTTAGCTAAATTTATCTTTCAACTGCTGTTTTTGTATTCATATTTACATCAACATATCCTATAACTTGTGCATTTGAGACAACAGCTATATGATATACATTATTTTCTATTTGATCTACTGTAAATACATAATTTTTACTTGTTTCTCCCCATTTTTCTTTAGCCAATTTGATTGCTGTTTCTTCTGGGTTTTCTCCTTTATTCTCGCTATTGCTTTCTTGCTCTTCTTTTCCAACAACTTCTGTATTATTACTATTTACTGTACTTTGTGTATTATTAGTTTTTTCAGAATTTGCTGTATTTTGTGTATTTGGCTCATTTTCTTTGGCTTTATTATCTTCTTCAACCACATCAGTTTCTACTGTATTTTCCTCTGTTGTCTCATTTTCTATTACTTCATTTTCACTTACATTTGCTTCTACTTCTTTACTGTTATTTTGTGTAAATATATATGATAAATATACTATTAATACAATTATTAAAACAATTAATATTCCTATTAAAATTTTTGTTTTTTTATCCAATGTTAATCACATTCCTTATCTTAAATAATTTTAGCTTTGGAATTTCCATCAACTAATTTTATATCAATTTCAGTTCCTGACTTTAATTGTTTTACACTATTGACCATTTCTCCATTTTGTTCTATTATTGAATATCCTCTTGCTAATGTTTTTAATGGACTTAGTGCATCAAGTTTTGAAATTAATTTTACATATTTTTCTTTTTGTTCTTGCTTTTTATTTTGTATTGCTGTTTCTATTCTTTTTATGTTTTTATCTAATAATATTGCTCTATCATTTATCATTCTTGTTGGGTCTTTAAAAATTGAACTTGATATTATTTTTTCATAACGCAATTTCAACATTTCATATTTTTTATTTAATGCTAATTTTAGTCTATTTTGATATCCGTTTATTTTTTGCTTTACTTCGTAAATGTCTGGCACTGCTAATTCTGCAGCTGCTGATGGTGTTGGTGCTCGTAAATCTGATACAAAGTCTGATATTGAGAAATCGGTTTCATGTCCTACTGCTGATATTATTGGAAGTTCTGACTCGTATATTGCTTGTGCTACTATTTCTTCATTAAATGGCCACAGATCTTCTAATGAGCCTCCTCCTCTTGCTAAAATTAATATATCAGCTAGTTTGTTTTTATTCATAAATCTAATTCCTTCTGCTATTTTTGGTGCTGCATCTTGTCCTTGGACTGGTACTGGAAGCAATCTTATTTGTACATTTGGATTTCTTCTAGTACTTACATTTATAATATCTCTAATTACTGAACCTGTTTGAGATGTCAATACTCCTATTACTTTTGGCATTTGTGGAATTTTCTTTTTATGTGATATATCAAAATATCCCTTTTCTTCTAATTCTTGTTTTAATTTTTCATATTGTTTATATAATGCTCCTACTCCATCTTCTTGCATTGCTTTTGCATAAACTTGGTAAATTCCGTCTCTTTCAAATACAGATACTTCTCCAAAAACAAATACTTTCATTCCATCTTTTGGCATAAAATTTAGCCTTTGTGCATATGTTTTAAACATAATACATTTTATAAGTGATTTGTCATCTTTTAATGTAAAATACATATGTCCTGTATAATGATTTTTGAAATTTGATATCTCACCTTTTATTATTAAATTATTTAAACCTTCATCTGATGCTATTTTTTCTTTTATATAGCTATTTACTTGGCTAACTGTAACTGCCATATTTTCATAATTCATTTTTCTTATTCCTTTACAATACTTGCTAATATTCCATTAACAAATGTTTTTGAATTTTCTTCTCCATATTTTTTTGCTAATTCTACTGCTTCATTTATTGCTACTTTGTATGGTACTTCTTTGTATTTTATTTCATATATTGCTAATTCTAACAAACTTAAATCAATTTTTGATATTCTTTCTATTTTCCAATTTGATTTCAAATTTTCTTCAATTAATTTTGTAATTGTTTCTTTATTTTTTTCTATTCCTGTTATTGCGTCTTTTATATATTCAATTGCTTCTTTATTTTTTATTTCATTGCTTTCTATATATAAATCTATTTGTTCTGTTGTATTTAGTTTTTTATTTTTTGGTACTTCTAAACTATACAATAATCTAAAAGCATTTTCTCTCATTAATGTTCTGTTCATTACTATTTCCTTTCTTTTCTACATCTTGTCTATCCATGTCTTTAATTTAGTTTTTACATCATCTTTATTTTGTTGCACATAATTTCCTATAAATGCTCCAAGGAAAATTACAACGATTCCTATTATTACATCATATAACCTAGTTGCTAAGATTACTATTGCAACTATAATTCCTATAATTGCTCCACAATATTTACCTAAGAAATTTTTTAAATCTTCCATAAATTATCACAATCCTTTCTCTATGTTGAAAATAATTTTTTACACTTATTTTCATTATATATTATGTTACTTTGTTTGTTCACGTACTTGTGCTACTTTTTTTACTGTTATATTTACTTCTTTTACGTCTAAATCAGTTGCCATCTTAACTCTTTCTTTAATTTTGTTTTGTAAATCTGCTGATAGTTCTTTAATTATTGCATCTGAACTTACTACTAAATTTGCAAATATGCTAACATTATTTTCTTTATCTAGTTCAACCCTTGTTGTTATACTTTCAGCTTCTTTAAATCCTTTTGCTACTGATTCAACTAAATTTTCTATTGTTTCTTTTGATATCATTAATTTACCATTTGAATTTTCTAATAAAACTCCTTGTTTATCTTTTATTTCTTCTTTTGATGTTGGATCAAAAAATATACATCTTATTGATAATAATATAAATACAATACTTACTCCTAATGTTATTTTAGAACCTGGGTCAGTTGTAATACAATTTTTTATTACATTTCCTACTACGCCCATATCTAGCCATCCGAATATTAATAAGCATAGTATTATAGATAATATTAACATAATATTTGAATAAATAATTAATGTGATTTTTTCAATAACTTTCATTTCTTTCAATTCCCTTCTTTATTACTATATTTAATTTTTGACTAGTGCTTTTTGACTCCGACCCCAAAAACACTAGTGTTTTTTTGCTCCGTCCCCAAAAGCATTAGTCTTCCTCTTCTTCTTTTGCTACTGTATTAGTGCTTACTCCTTGTACATGTACATTTACTTCTTCTACTTTTAGTCCTGTCATATTTTCTACAGATGTTTTTACTCTATTTTGTATTTCAAATGCTACATCTGGTATTCTTGTGCCATATTCAACAATTATATTTACATCTATTTTTACTTTGTTTTCATCTTTGTCTACTTTTATTCCTTTTGCTAAATTTTTCTTTCCACTTAATACTTCTGATATTCCTCCTGCAAATCCTCCTGCCATTGATGATACTCCTTGTACCTCTGATACTGCTACTCCTGATATAACTGCTATTACATCATTTGAGATTTGTATTCCTTCATTTTCTGTTATTTCTTCTGTTGTTTCTCCTGTTCCTTCTTCTACATTTTCTTGTTCTACCTCTTGTACATCTTGTTCTTTTTGTATTTCTTTTTCTTCTATTTTTTCTTGATTTTCTTCACTCATATCCATTTCCTCCTTTTTAAAAAATTGATATACTTTTTCAATAATATAAGTATATCAATTTTTACCTTTTTTTACAACTATTTTTGCAAAATTCCAAAACAATTTTTTATCTTATTTTCATATTTTTAATATTAGATACTATTTCCTCTCAAATAATCTTCTGCTTTCATTCTTTTTCCATTTTCTCCTTGTATTTCTATTACTTTGATTATTCCGTCTTTTGCTTTGAATTCTAAGCCTTTTTTACAATCTGCCAAAATAACTGTACCATTTTCTTTTTTGGCTATTTCTTCAGTTATAGGTTTTAACTCAACTTTCCAAAATTTGATTTTTTTATCATTTACATATGTGTATGCTCCCATTATTGGATTTAACCCTCTTACTAGATTTTTTATTTGTTCTGCTGTTTGATTTTCCCAATCAATTTGAGCCATACTTTTTTCTAACATTGGTGCCATTGTATAATCTGTTCCTTGTTTTTCTCTCTTTACTGTTCCAGATTCTATTTCTTTTAATGTTTTTACTAATAATTTTGCTCCTATTTTAGATAGTCTCTCCCATAATTCTCCTGTTGTTTCATATTCTCCTATTTGTACTTCTTCTTTTAATATCATATCTCCTGTGTCCATGCCTGTATCCATATACATTGTTGTTACTCCTGTGGTTTTATCTCCATTTAGTACTGCCCATTGTATTGGTGCTGCTCCTCTATATTTTGGTAATAAAGAGGCATGTACATTTATACATCCATATTTAGGTATTTCTAAAATTTCGTTTGGCAATATTTTTCCATATGCTACTACACATATTACATCTGGTTTTTGGCTTTTTATTTCTTCTATAAATTCTGTGTTTCCTTTTACTTTTTGTGGTTGATATATTTTTATTTCTTTTTCTTGTGCATATTGTTTTACAGGTGTGGCTATTAGTTTCATTCCTCTTCCTTTTGGTCTGTCTGGATTTGTTACCACACTTAATATTTCATGTCCAGCTTCATATATTGCTTTTAGACTTTCTTCTGCAAAATCTGGTGTTCCCATAAATATAATTTTCATATATTTTTATCTTCCTTTCATAAATCTGGTATAATCAAAGATATTATTTTTAAAACTTCTTGTACATATTGTTTTTATTTGCTTTCTTCTGGTTCAACATAATGTAATGTCCCTGGTATGATTTTATCAACAAATACTTGTCCATCTAAATGGTCTAGTTCATGGCATATTGCTTGTGCTAATAGCTCTTTTGCTTTTACTCTTATTAGGTTTCCTTCTAAATCTGTGTAATCTGCTATGACTTCTGATGGTCTTACAATTTTTGCAAATTTGTTTGGAAAACTCAAACATCCTTCTTCTACTTCTTGTTCTCCTTTTGTTTTTATTATTTTTGGATTTATTAGAACTATTGGGCCATTGTCATCATATAAGTCTATTACAACTATTCTTTTTAGAACTCCTACTTGCACTGCTGCTAGTCCAACTCCATTATATTTGTGCATTGTTTCTATCATATCTTTTACTAGTTCTTTTACTCTTTCATCTATTTTTTCAACTTCTTTTGATTTTTTGTATAATATTTCATCTCCTTCAAGTCTTATGTTTCTTATTGCCATTTTTTCTCACTCTTCCTTTCTATATCATATTATTTGGATTAACATCAATACTAATTCTAGCATCTTTTAAATTTTTCATATAAATTTTATTTAATAAATTATTACAAATAGAATTAAAATTTTCATCAATACTTCCCTTCATAATAATTCTCCACCTATATCTATTTTGAATTTTATCAATTGGAGCAGGTGCAGGTCTAAATACTTGAATATTTTCAAATTGATTTGCTTGTAAATAATTATAGCTTTGCAAACTTAATTGTTTTATTAGATTTTCATCTTTTCCTTCAAACTTCATTACTATTATATCGCAAAATGGTGGATATTTCAACTGTTTTCTCAAAGCTAATTCTGTTTCATAAAATTCTAAATAATTTTGTTTTTGAGCAGCTTGTATACTAAAATTTTCTGGATTATATGTTTGAATTATAACTTTTCCTGGTAATTCTCCTCTTCCTGCTCTGCCTGCTACTTGTGTTAAAATTTGAAAAGTTCGTTCTGTAGCTCTATAGTCATCTATGTTTAATGAACTGTCTGCTGCTATAACTCCAACTAGTGTAACATTTGGAAAATGGTGGCCTTTTACTACCATTTGTGTTCCTATTAAAATATCTATATTTTCATTTCTAAATTTGTTTAAGATTTGCTCATGTGAATTTTTTTTGCTTACTGTATCTACATCCATTCTTATTGTAGTGCTTCCTGGAAATTGTTTTATAATTTCTTGCTCTAATTTTTGAGTTCCTGTTCCAAAATATCTTATTTTATTACTCCCACATTCTGGGCATTTTGTAGCTACTGGTTTTTCTGCTCCACAATAATGGCATTTTAGTTTATTTTCATATCCATGATAAGTCATACTTACATTGCAATTATCACATTTTACGGTATATCCACATTCTCTACACATTATAAATGTTGAATATCCTCTACGGTTTAAAAATAGTATTGTTTGTTGTTTGTTTTTCAAGTTTTCTTCTATGTCTTTATATAATTCTCTACTTAACATTGAACGATTTCCACTTGCTAATTCTTGTTTTAAATCCACTATTTCTACTTTTGGTAATTGTGCATTATTTGCTCTTTTTGTTAGTTCTAGTAATGTAATTTCATTTTTTTCTGTTGCATTATAATATGTTTCTATTTCTGGTGTTGCACTTCCTAATAATAATGGTATTTTTTCTTCTTTTGCCATTTTTTTTGCTATCTCTTTTGCATCATATCTTGGATTTGATTCTGATTTATATGAGCTGTCATGTTCTTCATCTATTATTATTAGTCCTAAATTAGGTATTGGGGCAAATATTGCAGATCTTGCTCCTATTATTATTTTAGCTTTGTTTTCTCTTATCCTTTCCCATTCATCATGTCTTTCTCCTATTGAAAGTTTGCTATGTAATACTGCTATTTGCTCTTTTCCAAATCGTGATACAAATCTTTCTATCATTTGTGGTGTAAGTGATATTTCTGGTACTAACATTATGGCTGATTTTTCTTCTTTTATTATTTTTTCTATTAGCTGCAAGTATATTTCTGTTTTTCCTGAACCTGTTATTCCAAATAATAAGAATTCTTCAAATCTTTTTTCTTTTATTGCTTGTTGTACTTGATTATATGCTTGTTGCTGTTCTTCGTTTAATATGTATTTTTCTGTATGCTCTATTTGCTTATTTACTAGTGGGTCTCTTTTTACTGTTTGTTCTACTATTTCTAAATATCCATTTTTTATTAATGTGTTTACTATTGCTCTTGAACAGTCTGTAAAGCTTTCTATTTCTGGTATTGTTGCTCCTTCATTGTTTTTTATAAAGTTTAATACTCTTTGATGTTTTTCTGATTTTATTGCTCCACTTTGTATTTCATATTCTATTTCTTCTGCTTCTTTTTTTAGGTAGACACTGTTTATTGTTTTGTCTTTTATTTTGTTTTCTTTTGTTCTTGTTCCAGGTGTTTGCATTAGTTTTATGCAGTCTGTTACACTACAGTAGTATTTTTTTGCCATCCATTTTGCTAGTTCTATTTGCTTTTCTGTTAGGTTGTCTTCAATTTTTGCTATTTCTTTTACTTCATATTCTGTTTTTTCTTTAAATCCTACTACAAATCCTTCTTCTAGTTTTTTGGCTCTTCCAAATGGTACTAATACTTTTGTTCCTATATATATGTATTCTTCCATTTCTTTTGGTATTTGATAGTCAAATGTTCTGTTTAGTTTTTTTGCTGTTCTATTTATTATGATTTCTGCTATCATGTTTTCTCCTTTTTTTATTTTTTTGAAAAAAAGCTGTAACTTCTACAGCTCTTCTTCAAAAATTTTATTAAATTCTGTTTCGTTTATTTTCTCTTTTTCTAATAAAGTTTGAGCAATTATTTCTAACTTGTCTCTATGTTTAACTAATAATTGTTGAGCTCTTTCATATGCTGAATCAATAAGAAGTTTGACTTCTTGTCCTATTTTATCACCTATGTTTTCTCCAAAAAGTTGCATTTCATAAGGTTCTTTTCCTTTAAAATCAATAGGACCTAAAACATCACTCATTCCGTATTTTGTAACCATATCTCTTGCAATATTTGTGGCAACTTCTATATCATTTGAAGCTCCTGTGGAAATATCATTTAGTACTAGTTTTTCTGCTGCTCTTCCTCCTAGTAATGCTGTTAATCTTTCTTGCATTTCTGTTTTTGATATATAATATTTGTCTTCATCACTTTTGTACATTGTGTATCCGCCAGCTACTCCTCTTGGTATTATTGATACTTCTTTTACATTTGATTGTGTTGGTAAATATCTTCCTACTACTGCATGTCCTGCTTCATGATATGCTGTTAATTTTTTGTCTTTGTCTGATATTACTCTTTCCTTTTTTTCTAGTCCTACTGTTACTTTTTTAACTGCTTCTTCTATATCATCATTTTCAATTTCTTCGTGTTTGTTTATTGTTGCTATTATTGCTGCTTCATTTAAGATATTGGCAAGTTCTGCTCCTGTAAATCCTGCTGTATCTTCTGCTATGCTTTCTAAATTAACATTGTCAGAGATTTTTTTGTCTTTTGCATGTATTTTTAGAATTTCTAATCTTCCTCTAATGTCTGGTGATGGTATTGTTATTTGCCTATCAAATCTTCCTGGTCTTAATAAGGCTTTGTCTAACATTTCTGGTCTGTTTGTAGCTGCTAATACTATTATTGTTTCTTCTGAACTGAATCCATCCATTTCTACTAAAAGTTGATTTAGTGTTTGGTTATTTTCTGATTCTCCTCCACTGTTTCCTGTTCTTCTTGCTCCTATTGCGTCTATTTCATCTATAAATACTATACATGGTGCTAATTTTCTGGCTTTTTCAAATAGTTTTCTTACTCTTGAAGCTCCTAAACCTACAAACATTTCTACAAATTCAGATCCACTCATTGATATAAATGGTACATTTGCTTCTCCTGCTATTGCTTTTGCTATTAGTGTTTTTCCTGTTCCTGGTTTTCCATATAGCAATACTCCTTTTGGTATTTTTGCTCCCATTTTTGTGAATTTTTCTGGTGTTTTTAAAAAGTCTACTATTTCTATTAATTCTTCTTTTTCTTCGTCTAGTCCTGCTACATCTTTAAATCTTATTTTTGTTTTTCTTTCTGTGTCTTCATATACTTTTCCTTTTTCTCCACCTAATCCTTGCATTTTATATATCATTATAAATAGTGCTATCATTATTAGTGTTGGAAAAAAGCTTATTAATACCGTTAAAATTTGTGTAAATGTATTTTTGGGTTTTTGTATTAGTTCTATTTCATTTCCTTCTGCTACTTTTTGTTGTACTAATGTTATAAATGCTTCTGTATTTGGTACTACTGAATTTTTTTCTTTTTCTTCATCTTTTACTTTTACTTTTATTGATGTGCTTCCTACTGTCATTTCTACTTTTTCTATTTTGCCTTCACTTATTTGTTTTATTAAATCTGTATATGCTAATTCTGTGTCATCTTTGTCTTTATTGTTTTTTAGAATAAATGTTGTTGCTATTATTGCTATTACAAGTATTACCAATAAAGATGTTAATCCAATTAGTATTTTTTTGTCTTTATTGTTTTTATCATCTTTATTATTTTTCATTTTCATCATCCTTTCTCTAGTTGAAAAATAATTACAATTTTTTCAGCTAATTAAGCATTGCCTTCTGGAGTAGGCGTATCATCTGGCTTCTCATTTTCTTTTTTCTCATTTTCTTTTTTCTTATCTTCTTTTTCTTTGTCTTTTGAATCATCTTTTGGTTCTTCTGGTTTTTCATCCATTTCTTTTCTTACTTGTTTTTGAACTTCAATAATTTTCATTAATTCTGCTTGTTGTTTTATAAAGTCATCTTTTATTATAAATATTGCTGCAAATAAATATATTGTTGCAACTGAAATATACATTATTTCAAAATAATTTATATCAAAATCAATAAATAATCTGATTGCAATATATATTGCATTTAATAATGTTGATAATGTTATTGCATATATTGACATATTAAATATTGCTGCATAACGCATTTTTATTTTTGCAAATAGACTTGCAAAATACCCGAAAACACTACACATTAATACATATATAAATGTGTTTATAAAATACATTATAAATGCATAAATAAATACTGTAACAAATATACTTATATATAAACTTGTCATTTGTGTTCCTCTTGCATATTGTACTAGACCTTGTTTGTCAAATTTTGTGAATCCCATTTGATTTAATATTTCACTATATTTATATGTTGTACTTCCCATTATAGCAGTATTTTTTACTATTACTTTATCTTTTAAAATTATAATTCCATTAAAATTTTCGTCTGTTTCTTTTTCTTCTGATTTTGTATCTACTATAATTTTTCCAATATACTCATTATCATAATTCAAAGTATCTTCTGTTTTTACATCTAATATTCCATCTTCATATGAAAAATCAGGAAAATTGTTTTCTATATAATTTATTGCTTCATTTACAACTTGTGTTGTTTTTGTTACTAGACATATACATACAATAAGAGCTAAAACTGCTACTAATTTGGCTAAATATGATATTGCTCTTGGTACTCCTTCTACTGCCATTTCAGGATATTTTTCTACATTGAAAATAGATAATTTTACTTTTTTGAAAAATCCTTTTTTTGGTTCTATTTTCTTTTTATTTTCTTCATCTGAATGTTGATTCATTTTTTATATCATCCTTTCTAAAAGCATAATCTGGTTCAAAATTTATTTTATGCTTTATTGATATATTCTTTCTACATTACTATTTACTAAAGTTGTGTTTACTTCAAAAGTTGCTTTGTCTCCAATTTTTATGTTTTTCCCTGTAATGTCTACAGTAACATGGAATGTTCCTATTCTTCCTAGTATTTCACAATTTTGACCATTTATATTAACAATATGATTTTGTTTTTTGAATGCATCTTTTATATCTCTTACAATATATCTAAACTTGTCCACTGGCCTGAACATATCTCTTCCTACTTGGATATCTACACCATTTATATATCCACATGGTATAATCGCTACTTTAGTCTTTTTCTTAGTTCTATATGCATTTGAATATCCTATATTAAATCCTTTTGGAACTTCTTTTATTTCTGCTACTTGTGATTCTAGTTTTGCTACTTTTTTTAGCCCTATGTTATTTTGGAATGCTAATTTTCCTACAAATGCTGAACCTACCCTTACTGCATTTAAGTGCATTTCTGGGAATTTTATAAATGCTGATGAATTACATACATGTAGCATTCCTGTATTTATGTTGTTCATTTTTAGAACTTCTATGCAATTAATAAATCTTTGAAATTGTTGTTTTGTATATTTTTCGTCATAATACGCATTTGAAAAATGTGTAAATGTTCCTTGTATTTCAATATTTTTTTCTTTTTGTAATTTTTTTAGTGTTTCTACCATTTCTTCTCTATTATCATATACAAAACCATATCTTCCAAATCCTGTGTCTATTTTTATATGTGCTTTTATTTTCTTTTCTGGCATTTCTTTTGATATTGTACAAACTGCATCTACTGTTTCTTTTGATCCTATTGTTATTATTATATTATTTTCTATTAGTGTTTTTATTTCTTCTTTTATCCCTGTAGATGATAACATTAATACTTGTTGTGTAAATCCTAATTTTCTGAATTCAACTGCTTCTTGTACTGTTGAAACAGCAAAAAAGTCAAATCCTTGATTTACCATAAATTGTACATATTGTTTTAATTCTAATCCATATGCGTTTGATTTTACTACTACTATTATTTTTACTGGATTTCCTTTGTCATCTGGTAAATTTGTTTGTGCATGTTCTTTTATTTTTTGCACATTTTGTAATAGATTTTCTTTATTAATTACTAATTTGTTCATTGGAACTCCTTTTCTTATTCTTTGCCATTTTTTAGATTCATTTTTATTTGTCTTAAATTTCTAAATAGCTTTTCTGAAAATTTATATAATTTATATGTCAATGGTTTGTATGGAATGTAAATTTCTCCTAAAAATTCTGTGAATTTTCCTCCAAATCCTTTTTTGAATCTATATAATCCATATTGTGGATGTGTTTCATCTACTACTCCTGATACACCTCTAAAGTCATATATAGCATCATGTCTGGCTATTGCCATTTTTATCATTTCCCATTGTAGTAAGTAGTTTGGCATTAAATTTCTGTGTTCATTACTACTTGCTCCATATAAATACCATGTTTTGTTTCCATAAAAAATAGGTATTACTCCTGATATTGGTTTTCCTTCATAATATGCCATTAATAGTTTCATATGGTTTGGTGCTAAGTTGTCATACATTTTTTCGAAATATTCTAATGGTCTTATTATAAATCCGTCTCTTGCTCCTGTTTCCATCATTATTTTGTGGAATTCTTTTAAATCTTCTCTTGTTCCTTCTTTTACTGTTACTCCTTTTCTTCCTGCTAAACGTATATTATATCTCCATTTCTGATGAAATCCTGCCATTACTTCTTCTTCTGTTTTTCCTTTTATATCTAGTCTAAATACATATCTTGGTTGTATTTCGTCCATAAAGTCTTTTGCATCATCTTTTATGTGATACCCTAAATTTGTTACTATATCTCTAAATACTTGATCATCACTTTCTACATCTGGCTCTATTCTTAATACTATTGCTTTGTATTTTTTTGCTAGTTCTTTTGCTCCATCTGTTAGTTGTTTTAGTATTGCTAAATCATGTACATCACATACTGGTCCTCTTGGTGCATACATTATGTTTCCAAAGATTGGTATTTTTCTTATCCATACACATAGTGAGCCTATTATGTTTTTTTCTTCATCTTCTGCTAATATTACTTCTGGTATCCAGTTTGGCTTTTTTACTTCTGCCCATTCTAATGATTGCTGAAAATTACATTTTTCATTTTCCTCTAAAAATTTTTTGTATTGCTTTTTCGATTCTTCGTCTGTTACAAATCTCATTCTTTTATTTCATCCTTCCTTGTTTTTTTTTGCTTATTTATTCTGCAAATTTCACTTTTATAAAGTTACTTTTTTTATTATTTCCAATATACTGTATTTTACACCATATATCCTTTTTTTACAAGTATTTAACTAATTTTTTATTGACATATTTGATTTTAGTCTATATAATTATTTATGTAAAATTTTATGGTATTTAGGAGGCCTTATATTGATGGATTATTCAATTAAAAAAATGACTAATCAAGATTTATTGAAAATTAAAGATATTTTAATTTCTGATTTTGATGATTTTTGGTCTTATTCTGTTTTTAAAGATGAATTAAATTCAGATAATTCATTATATTTTTTTATTGAGAATAATCAGGGTTTGATTCTTGGTTTTATAGGTATAAAAATCATTTTAGATGAGGCTGAATTAATGAATATTGTAGTGAAAAAAGATTCTAGAAATTTGGGTATTGGTTCTTTTTTGTTGAAAGAAATTATACAAGAGGCTTCTAATTTAAAGCTTAAAAATATTTATTTAGAGGTTAATGAATTAAATATTCCTGCCATTAATTTATATAAAAATTTTAATTTTACTCAAATTGGTTTTAGAAAAAATTATTATGGCACTAATAGTGGAGTTTTAATGAAATTATCTTTGCGAGAGGAATGATTATTTATGAAAATTTTAAGTATAGATACTGCTAGTAATATTTGTGGTGTTTCAATTTTAGAAAATAAAAATCCTATTTGTACTTTGGATTCTGATACAGGTAGAACTCATTCAGAGAATTTGATGCCTATGATAGATTCTGCTTTTAAAAAAACTAATTTTTCTTTGAATGATATTGATTTAATTGTTTGTGATAAAGGTCCTGGTTCTTTTACAGGTATTAGGATTGGTATTGCTACTGTTAAGGCTTTTGTTGATAGCAAAAATATTGATTTTGTTGGTATAGATTCTTTATTGAGTCTTGCTTATAATGTAAAAAAAGTGTATGGCGATAATTTTTCTGGGCTTGTTTGCAGTATTATTGATTGCAAAAATAAAAATTGTTATTTTGCTTTATATGAATTTAAAGATGGTGTTTGTTCTAATGTGATAAATCCTACTGCTGATACTGTTGAACATTCTTTAGAATTGTTAAAGGATTATTCTAATATTTTATTTGTTGGTGATGGTGCTTTAATTTATTCTGATTTAATTAGTAATTCTTTTGATATTTGCCATTTTATTGATGATAATTCTGCTAATGAATTAAATTCTGTGTCTTTGGCTATGGCTGGTTATGATTATTTCTCTAAAAATTGCTCTGATAAAGATTTGTTGCCTTTGTATCTTAGAAAACCTCAAGCTCAAAGGCAATTAGAAGAAAAACTTGCTAATAAGTTGTAATTTTTGTCAAAAAGCGGATATTAAATTTTTATTAATATCCGTTTTTTTGTATATAAATTTTTTATGCGTTTTTATACATATTTTTCAATGCTTAATACCATTCTTCCACTTCTTGTATTTGCTTTTATTTCTTTTACTACAAATCTTCCCTTTCCTCTAATTGTAATTACATCTCCCATTTTTATGGATTTTGATGGTTTAGTTTCACATTGACCATTTACAAATACTCTTTCTTGTGCCATAATTTGTACTATTTTACTTCTTGAGGTTTTGGCTAAATCAGATGCAATATTATCTAGTCTTAATGATGGTACTATTATATCTATTTCTTCGACTTTAATTTCTGGTGTTCTTAGTTCTGATATGTTTACAATTTCAATTTTACTGTTTTGAAATCTTGTAAGTGTTTCTAAATCTTTAGATAATATCTCTGCACTTTCTTGTTTTACAATAATATCTGCCCCATCTTCTGATACTAGAATGTCTCCTACTTTTTCTCTTTTCATTCCTGATTTAACTATTCCACCTAAATAATTGCGGTGTGTGTACTTTCCAATTTCTTCTTTGCCAAGCTTAATTCTTATAATCTCTACCATTTTTGAGTAATTTTTTTCTATCATTTCTTTATTATATTTTTCTGAGTAAAAGATTGCAATCTTTCTTTCTGAATCTTCAAATCCTCCATATAAAATATAATTTTGTACTTGTATTTTGTTTATGAATTTTTTTGCAAGTGCTACTTGGTACATATCTAAGAAATCTGTATATTGTATTTGGTCTTTCTTTTCTGCCATTTCAATTTTATCTAGTATTTGAGAAAGTAATATTCTATCTTCTGATTTTCTATATTCTTTTAAAACTTCTTGCTTGTCCATAAAAAATCCAATCCTTTCAATTTTCTAAAGAATTCTTATCATAATAAAAATTTTTATATTTTTTTACTTTTCTATAGTTCTATTTTTCCTAAATACATATCTTCTAATTGGTCTACTGAACCATGTTGAATAAATTCGTCTGGATATGCTTGGTTCTCTATTTCTATATTTTCAAGATTTTCTTCTGCTATAAATTCTTTTATTGTTGTTCCTAATCCATTTATTATTGTGCCATCTTCTATTGTTATGACTTTGTCTGATTTTTTCAAGATTTCTAATATGTTTGTTCTATCAAATGGTTTTAAAAATCTGCTGTTTACTACACATACATTGTTTCCGTTTTTTTCTTCTTTTTCTGCTATTTTCATTGCTCTTGACACCATTTTTCCTATAGCAATTATAGAAACATTTTTTGCTTTTTCTTTATTTTCACTATTTTCTTTATTTTCTAAATTTTGATTTTCAAGAACTTCTGTTTTATCATTGTCAAATTCTTTTAAAATTTCTGATTTGCCTAATTCTATTTTATTATGTGTTTCAAATTTAATTTTTTTGTCTTCTCCTCCTCGTGGATATCTAATAACTACTGGTTTTTCAATGTTTACAGCAAATTCTAACATTTCTTCAAGTTCTTTAAAATCTTTTGGTGCCATTATTACTAAATTTGGAACTAGTCTAAAAAATGCCATGTCAAGTAGACCTTGGTGTGTTTCTCCATCTGCTCCTACAATTCCTGCTCTGTCTACACATAATATTACATGTAAATTTTGTATTGCTATATCATGTATTACTTGATCATATGCTCTTTGATAAAATGATGAATATATTGGAACTACTGGTATTAGTCCTTGTGTTGCCATTCCTGCTGCTAATGTTACTGCGTGTTGTTCAGCTATTCCTATATCAAAAAATCTTTTTGGAAATTGTTTTTGAAATTTTGTTAGGCCTGTACCATCTTTCATTGATGCAGTTATTGCTACAATCTTATCATTTTTTTCTGCTAATTCTACTAATTTGTTTCCAAAAACTTTTGAATAATCTAGTCCTTTTGCTTTTTTTGGTTCTCCTGTTTTTAAATCAAATGGTCCTGTTGCATGGAATTTGTCTGGGTTTTCTTCTGCTATTTTATATCCTTTTCCTTTTTTGGTTAATACATGTATTAATACTGGTGTATCAACTTGTTTGCTTAATTTCAAAATATTTTCTAGTTGCTCAATATTATGGCCATCTACTGGTCCTAAATATGTAAATCCTATATCTTCAAAAAACATTTTTGGTATTATTAATTGTTTAACACTTCTTTTTAGTCTTTGGACTATTTTTACAATTGGTTTTCCTATTACTGGTATTTTTCCTATTATCTTTTTTCCTGATATATTTGATTTTGTATATAATTTTTTGGTTCTTAATTTGCTTAAAAACATATTTAATCCACCAATATTTGGAGATATGCTCATTTCATTGTCATTTAATATGACTGTCATTTTGCATTTACTAAATCCTGCATCATTTAATGCTTCTATTGCCATTCCTCCTGTTAATGCTCCGTCTCCTATAACTGCAATTACACTATTTTTTTCTCCTTTTAAATCTCTTGCTCTTGCCATTCCAAGTGCTGCTGATATTGATGTGCTACTATGTCCTGTGTTAAAGCAATCATAAGCAGATTCCTTTGTTTTTGGAAAACCTGCTATACCTCCTAATTTTCTTATATTTTTCAATTCTTCTTTTCTGCCTGTTAAAATTTTATGCACATAAGTTTGATGGCCTACATCCCATACGATTTTGTCTGTAGGCTCATTAAACACACTGTGTAGAGCTATTGTTAGCTCTACAACTCCTAAGTTTGAAGCTAAATGTCCACCATTTTGTGAAACTACTTCTAATATGTACTTTCTAATATCCTCAGCTAATTGATTTTTCTCTTGTAAGTTTAATTTTTTTACATCCTCTGGGGTATTTATTTTTTCTAACATATTAACAACTCCAATTATTTTTACATCTATTTTACATTCTTGATATGTATAATCCTATAATAGCTAATCCTATTACAACTCTATATATAGCAAAAACTTTGAAACTTCCTTTTTTCAAATATTCTAATAAGAATTTTATTACAAATAGTCCTGTTATAAAACTTGCAACAACTCCAACTACAAATGGAATATTAAATACAAAATCTTTAAATTTATATAATGTTGCTCCTAAAACTATAGGTGTTGATAATAGAAATGTGTATTTTGCTGTTGATTCTCTATCAACTCCCATTAATCTTCCTGTAGTCATTGTTACTCCTGAACGTGATACTCCTGGTATAAATGCTAATGCTTGTGATAATCCTATTAAAAATGTTTGTTTAAATGACATTTCTTCATATTTTGTTTTTGATGGTGATTTTTTGTCTGCTACATATAATATGATTCCCATTATTATTAATGCACTTGCTATTACTAATGGCATTTTTCCTAATGCATCTCCTACAAAATGATCTAGTAAAAAGCCTATTGCACCACCTGGTATTGTTGCTGCTACAAGATACCAAAACATTCTTCCTTCTGGTGTTTTTTCTTTTTTTACTACTTGCTTATATCCTCCTTTTATTAATCCTATCCAATCTTTAAAAAAGAATATTACTATTGCTAATAGTGTTCCAAAATGTAATGCTACATCAAAACTTGGTGATATTTCACTCCAGTTAAATACCCATGGTATTAAATTCAAGTGTGCTGAACTTGATATTGGTAATAATTCTGTTAATCCTTGTACTATTCCTAAAATTAATGCTTGTAAAATTTCGTTCATTTTTTTCCTTCCTTCCTTAAGGTGTTTTTGGGGACGGACTCAAAAAACATCAACCCTAAAAACATCAAAACACTTTCCCTAATCATTATTTGTAAATTTCTTTTAAAATATTATAAATTGTATCTTTTATAAATTCAGCTGTAGTTGTTGGTGCAACTTTTCCTGGTAATGCCAATGCCCAAACTAACTGTAATCCTTTTTCTTTTGCAGCTTTTTTGTCTATTCCTCCTGGATTTGATGCTAAATCAATCAATAAACATTCTGGTTTTACATATTCCATTTTTTCTGCTGTTAAAATCATTTGTGGAACTGTATTTATTATAACATCAAATTCGCTTAAGTTTTTCCCTATTAAATTTATATTTGTCGCTTTATGTCCATATGCTTTTATCCATGCTAAATCTTCTTCTTTTCTAGCTGCACATGTTACTTTTGTAGCTAGTCCTGCAAGTTTTCTGGCCAAAACTTTTCCGATTCTTCCAAATCCTAAAACAAGTACATTACTTCCATGTAGTATTTTATTTGTGTTTGCTATTGCTATTTCTATAGCTCCTTCTGCTGTTGCTATTGTGTTTAATACTGCTAATTCTTCCCTTTTCATGATATCTACTATTTCTATATATTCATCATTTGCTAATTCGTAGACATTTGGCGCTATTGTGCCTGCTATTAAAATTTTGGCATTTAGGTTGTGCATAAATTCTCTTACTGATAATTTTCCTTCACTAAATGGCATGTTTATGTTTATTCCATCACTTGAGAATGGTATTGGCCCTATTACTACCTGGACCTTTTTTACTGCTTCTATTAGCTTTTCACAAAATATAATATTTTTGTTTTCTTTGAGTTCTTCTGCCTTTTCTAAGCCATAAGTATATACCATATTGCCTTCTTTTGCAAGTATTTTTGCTAATTTTATTGTCCTTAAATCTCCTCCAATAATCGCAAATTCTTTTATCATATTATTTCTCCTCTCTTAATGATTCGTGTTTTTGGGGATGGCGATGTTTTTTTGCCCCGTCCCCAAAAACACCTCATTCACTATTTTTATTATATGCTTTTTTACAAAAAAATAACCTAAAATATTTAGGTTATTTTTAGATACGTACTTTTTATTATTAAAGACCTGACTATCTTTTAAATTTATATTTACCTTCTTCTGCATTTTCTATCATTCTGCTTTATTAATATTTGAAGTTTCCTCCTCCTAAAAATTCTTTTAGGAGTGAATTAGTTGGTACTTCTTCGTTAGGTATTGACTCAAAATATTTTAGCATATTTAATAATCTTTGTGCTTCTGCATGTTCTTTTTCGTCTGGTGTTATTTCTTCTAGTAATGGTTTTGCTATGTCTTTTAATGCACTAAGTTCATATATTAATGATGTGTTAAATATTTTGTTTGCTTCTTCTTGATATGGAAATATATTTTTTTCTTCTCCTCTATTTACACTTGCCCATGTATCTAATGTGTGTTTTGCTGAATATCCTCTGAATTGATAATCTCTTACTATTCTTCTGACTAATCTCGTATCTGTTGTTGATATTCTATTGTATCTATCCATATTTAATACTGTTAAAGCACTTATATATACTTTGTATTTTTCGTCTTTTGATATTTGACTTGTTAGTTTGTCATTTAGGCAATGTATTCCTTCTATTACTAGGATTTCATCTGGATTTAATTTTAGCTTATCTCCTTTATATTTTTTTGTACCTTCATGGAAGTTGAATCTTGGTATTTCTACTTCTTCTCCGTTTAGTAGTTTTACTAAATGTTCATTAAATAGTTTTAAGTCTATTGCATCTATTGATTCAAAATCATATTCTCCGTTTTCGTCTCTTGGTGTGTCTTTTCTTTCTACAAAGTAGTTGTCTACAGATATTGTTACAGGCTTTATTCCATTTAATCTTAATTGTATTCCTAATCTTTGTGCAAATGTTGTTTTTCCTGATGATGATGGTCCTGCTATTAATACCATTTTTATATTTTTTCTTCTTGCTATATCATCTGCTATATTTGCTATCTTTTTTTCGTGTAATGCTTCTGCTAACATTATTACATCTTTTATTCTTCCATCTTTTATTGCTTTGTTTAGTTTGTAAACAGTGTTTGTTTCTAATATTTTATGGATTCTTTCATATTCTTCTAATGCCCATGATAATTTTTTTGTTGGTTTGAATTCTGATATTTCTGTTGGATTTTTTGAGCTTGGATATCTTAGTAAAAATCCGTCATAATATTTTATTATTTCGAATTTTTCTACTGCGCCTGTTCTATTTGCCATTGTTCCATAACAATAATTATAGTAATCTTCACAATAGTACATGTATATTTCTTGGTTGTTTGTTAAATCATATTGTAATCTTCCTTTTGATGAGTTTGTTTTTTCATAAAATTCTTTTGCTTCTTCTCTTGTCATTGTTACTTTTTTGATTTCTATATTTTTGTTTATTATTTTTTGAATTTCTTCTGCCATTTTATTAATAAATTCGTCTGTTATTTTCATGTTGTCACATGTGCAGAACATTGCATTTCCTAATTGATATTCTACTGTTAGTTTTTCTTGTGGATATGCTTTTTCAAATGCTTTTCCCATTATATACACTAGTGTTCTGATATATATTTTCATTCCTTCTTTTGAAAATGTATCTATTAATTCTACTTTTCCATCTTCTTTTATTTCATATTCTAAGTTTTGATATTCATTATTGAATATACATCCTACTACTTTATATTTGCTATTTTTTATTTCTTCTTTTAATAGTTCCTCTATTTTAATTGGTTCTTTTACTTCTATTTCTTTTCCTTTATATGTAATTTTCATATTATTTTCATCCTCTCTTTATTTTGTATTTTTTCCTTTTTTATTTAGGATATTCCTATTTTACTATAATTTAATAATTTTATCAATAATTTTGGACTCATAAATAAAAAATTTAAGTTGCTTTTTGCATTAAAAAATTATATAATTTTAGCATATTAATAAAGGAGTTATTTATGATTTTAAAATATGAAATACAAAAAGATGATGAAGATTTAACAATAAATCAAATAATGCAAAATAAATTAAATATTTCTAATAGATTACGTCAACAAATTGTAAAAAATAAACTTATATTTTGTAATTCTTTATCTTGTGATACTCGTAATTTTGCTAAAAATGGAGATGTTTTGACTATTGATTTTAATGATTTTGAAGATAATTCAAATATTGTTGCAACTCCTATGGATTTGGATATTTTGTTTGAAGATGATTGGCTTTTAGTTGTAAATAAGCCTTCTGGTATTCCTATTCATCCTTCAATGCAACATTATACAAATTCTTTATCTAATGGGGTTAAGTTTTATTTTGATACTATAAATTTGCACAAAAAAATTAGGCCTGTTAATCGTTTGGATATAGGTACTTCTGGCATTGTCATTTTTGCTAAATGTGCATATATTCATGAATGCCTTTCTGTTCAAATGCAAAAAAATATTTTTTCTAAAGAATATCTTGCTTTAGTTCATGGTAAACTTTCTGATGATTTTACTACTATTGATTTACCTATTGCTAGAAAAAATGATAGTATTATTGAAAGATGCGTTGATTTTGAATGTGGTAAAAAATCTGTGACTAATTACAAGGTTTTAAACTATTATGAAAATATAAATTGTAGTCTTGTTAATTGCAAGCTAATTACTGGTAGGACTCATCAAATTCGTGTTCATTTTTCTTATATTGGTCATCCTTTGGTTGGTGATACTTTATATGGATTTTCTAATTCTGCTTCTTTGTTTGATGATTTACCTCAAAGTTCTGCTTTTGATTTTAAAAGAATGATGTTACATTGTTATAAGGTTTCTTTTTTGCATCCTGTAACTAGAAATAATATTATTATAAATTGCAATATTGATTTTTTTGCTTAACTTATTTTTAGACTTTAATTTATTATACTATCTGTATCTATTTTTAAAAGTGCCTTGTAAATATACTCGGCACTTCTTTTTTTACATTATTTCAACTTGGAAACCTTTTGGGTTTTTTGAAAATCTATTTAATAGCTTTGCCCATAAGTATTCTTGTGACACATTCTTTCCACCGCATGGAACCTGTATATTTGCATTTCCGCAGATTATATGTCTTACTCTATACCCTTGGGAAACTCTTTCTTCTATGTATTCTTGGAGTCTTTCTGCTATTTGCAATGTTGTGGATGTTTCCCATCCTTTTATAATTATAGTTTCCTCGTTAAAATATCTCTGCATGTCCTTTTTCCTCCTGTCTTTTATTTTGTACATGCTATTTTAAGCTACAGTTTTATTATACACAGTTTTACATAAAATGTCAAATTTTGATTGTTAATTATTTTTTGCTTGGACATTCTTGTTGTTTATTGAATTTTTCTATCCTTAATTTTTCTTTATGTATTGCACATATTCTATATTACTGTTTTTGCTTCTTTCTACCATACAATTATAAACTCTATCTCTTAAATCTTTCTGTTGTTCTTTTTTTCCAAGATTTTTATTTGATATAAATGGCCCATCTATATATGTTACTATTTGTATTTTGTTTTGATTTTTTCCATATTTTTGATATGTATTTGTCATGCAAAATACTGGTACATTTAATTGTACAGGATATTTGAATGATACATCTTTAAATTGTCTTATTTTTGTATAATATGGCCATATATGTGCTTCTGGATATATTGTTATACTATGCTTATTTTTTATGTGTTTTTCTATTGCTTCTAAAAAATTTTTCATTGCTTTTTTATTACTTGGTATTGGAATTGCTCCTAACATTTGTACAAAGTTTCCTAGTATTTTCATCGATACATTTTCTGGATTTACTATAAAATAATTTCTTTTGGGATATATCGGGTTGCTTGGTATAAATGTGTCTGCAAATGGTTGCGTATGATTTACATATACAAAATATCCTTGTTTTTTGTACTTTTTTAGTTTTTCTTTTCCTATATATTTTATGTGAAATTTGCATTTTGAATATATTATTTTTATTGGTATGCTTAAATATTGTTGTACTAAAAATGAACAAAAATTCCAAATTGGATTTTTATGAATATATTTATATTTTTCATCTATTTTCCTTGGACTTATTTTTACTTCGGAAAATTCTTCGTTTAGCTCGTCTTTGTAATATATTTTTTGTCCTTTTTTCAATTTTTTTCTTCCTTTCAAAGTTTTATGGACTTTTGGTGGGCGGAGGCTGATGTTTTTGGGGACGGAGGAAAAAACATCAGTCTCCGTCCCAAAAAACATCAACCTCCGTCCAATTTATTCCTTGGTGTTTTTTGAGTCCGGCCCCAAAAACACCTTAGTTGTGTATTCTAATGGTATGCCATAAAATTTTTCATATATTTCTTTCCATACTTCAAAGTTTTGTTTTAGCATTTTTTCTGTGTTTTCTTTTTGTGATAAATTTTCATCTGGATATATTGGTTCTGTTATATTTACAATATATTCTTGCATTGGAAATCCTTCATCATCTAGACTGTCGCTGTCTTGCATTGTTATAAAGATTGGTATTACTGGTACATTGTTACGTGCTGCTAATTTGAATGCTCCTGGTTTTAATGGCTTTGGTTTTCTATAGTTCCACCACATACTTTGTTCAGGATATATTAGTATAAAGTCTCCTTTTTGTAATAATACATCTACTGCTTTCATAAATTCTACCATTGTTCTTTTGTTTGAGCTTAATGGTAATGTATCACAGTTTCTGAAGAAGAAGCCATATAGTCCTGGGAAGTTTGTGTAGTTTCCTTCTCTTATTACCTTATATAATCTTTTTTCTTCTATTTTTCCAGATAGTCTGAATACCTTTTCTATTGTAAAACAGTCAAATGGATTAAAGTGGTTACATGTTACTATTGCTCCAGTGTCTACTTTACTTAGGTTTTCTAATCCATTTATTTCTTTTATTATTAGTTTATTGTTTTTTAGCAAATTATCCAAAAATTTTTCTCCAACTTCATTTGCAAATACTCTTTTTAATTTGCTTGACATTTTTCTTTTTAAATAATCGATATTTTCTGGTGTTAATACTATTGTTGCTGGATCTTCCTCTGCATCAACATCAAATTTTCCTTCTCTTTCTAATTCTTCTATTTTTTTTAAAATTTTGATTCTATATTGATGTTTTTCTTCTTTTTTCTTTTTTGTGTCAATCTCGTCTTTTTTTATTTTTGATAATGTTAATATTTTTTTTGCTTTCATCAAACTATCTCCTATTTATTTCTATCGTCTCCAACGCATTCTGTTTCTTTTTGTGCTAACTCTATAAGTTTTGCACTACTGACGTCATCTCTTTCTTTATCTGCTTCTGTGTATTTTGCCCCAATTTCTTTTATTTCATTATAAAATTCTGTTTTTTCTGCATATTTCCAGAAATATTCTTGATATAAAACATTGTCAAAATACCATGGTTTTGCACCTAGATTATAGTGTATTATATTTATTTCTCCTTCTTGTTTTCCCATAACTGGCATTCTATTCCAAGAAAAGTCTAATAATTTTACCCTTCCTTTGCACAATCTGTTCATATAATCTTGATCTTGGGCTACTTCAAATTTTACTCTTTCTAACATATAAATAAATTTTTCTTCAAATCTGTATTTTCTTAGTTCTTCCAAATTCATTACAATAATTCCAGCATTAAAATATTTATTATAATCTGAAACTCCTACAACTCTTTCTACATAATCTTGAAATACATCTATTGCTTGTATTACACCATCTGGCGTTCCTGCTATCAAATTTTCTCCTATGTCTATGTTATATAAATTAGCAATATCTGTTAAACAAACTGTATCACTATCTATATAAACTGCTTTTTTATATTCAGGATACATTTCTGGTATAAATAATCTGTAATATGTTGTATTAGAAAAATAATTACGTGTATATAATTTGTCTTTTATTGCTTCTAATTGCTTTTTTACATCTACAAATTCTATATCTATATTTTGGCTCTTATAATTTTTTATTTTTACCATATTTTCTTCTGATACATTTGTATATAATATTTTTATTTTATATTCATTTTCTTCTGATGCATTATCAATAACTGATTTTAGAGATACAGCTAAAAATGGTATATATCCATCATCTACTGCAAAAAATATTGGTATTACATTTTTATTTTTCATTTATTTTTGCTCCTATCTTTTCTTTTAATTCTAAATATTCTTTTAAATCTTCTTCAAATGCATAACATTTTAGAACTTTATGCACTTCTTCTACATTCCATTGTTTATAGTTTTCTGTATGTGGATATGGTCTCCACAATAACCTTTTACAAAAATGGCATATTACTGTGTCTTTTCTATTAAATTTGGATTGTTCATTATATTTTCTTGGCAATAACTTTTTCTTTGTGGTTGAACGGAATATTGCATCTTGGTCTGCAAATAGCATTTTCTTTGTTTTTATTAGTTCTCTTGATTTTCTTAACATTCCTGTTTCTTTTATTTTTTTCATGTTTAATAACAACATTCCTGCATTTATATAATCTGGTCTTATGAATATAGATCCGTATTTTTCTTTTACTGCTGCATATTCATAATCTGTAATGTCTGTATTATATAATTCTGCTATATCATTTGCTGCCATCATATCTATGTCTAAATATAATAATTTATCTGGAATATTTTCTATTTTATCTGCCAATAAACGTAATAATGTATATGGTGTACAATATGCTGTTTCATTTACACATTTTCCAAATTCTGTTTCATATATTTCTGTTACATCTATTTTTGTTATTTTATTTTCTGTATTTTTTGATTTTATTACATCTTGTAAAAATTCTATTTGCTCATCTGTTATTGCTGTATATTCTGGTTTTACTCGTGTTAGATTCATTGTGAAAATATAACAATTTATTGCTTCTTTTGTTTTGTTGGTTATTGATATTAATTCTGTTAGTGCTCCATCAAATACTTTTTCATTTCCACATAATAAAATATTTATCATAATTAATACTAGATTTCCTTTCAATATATTATAGTATATTTTTTATTTTCTTAATAACATAATGGCTTCCACCTTGACTGTTATTTTGGACATTTTCGACCATTCCTATAATTAATAAATTACTTTTTGCCCTATCTGTTGTAAAACAATCAAACCATCCTAATGTTCCACTATCTTTATCATCATTTGATTTCTTTAATTCTGCTGTTCCTGTCTTTCCTGCTATTGTAATTCCTGATACTTTCATATCATTAGCTGTTCCATTAGGATTTTCTATAACTTGTATTAATCCTTGTTTTACAATTTCTCCCGCTTCCTCTGAAAAAACATTTTCATTTATATATTCTTCTTTTCCTTCTTTGTACTCTATATAAGGTTTAACCATTTTTCCTTTATTAGCAAAGGCTGAATATATCGAAGCCATATGAATTGGATTTACTAGTAAATCACCTTGTCCATAACCTGTATCTGCTAATTTAATTTCTGTATCAATTTTATCATTATTAGAATATTGAGATTCCTTTAAATTCAAAGGAAAATCTAGCTTATTTCCAAATCCGATTTTTTTCAAATATTCAACATATTTGTCTTTTCCTATTTTTAATGCTGTTTGAGCAAAAAATATATTATCAGAATATATTAGACCATTTATTACATTTTTGTTTCCTGAATAACTAGTTAATGTTGTTACATTATAGTTTCCCCAACTGCTATCTTTTTGCCAACTTAGCCCATTATATGTTGCTTGCCAATTTTTGTCAATAGTTCCTGTAGATATTGCTATTCCAGCTGTAACTGGTTTAAAAGTTGAACCTGGGCAATAAGTTTGTAAAAATCTAGTATATAATGGTTTTGATTCATCATTATTTAAGCTTTCCCATTTTTCATTTGTCAATCCTAACACAAAGTCATTAGCATCATAAGATGGTGTACTTACTAAAGCTAACATCTCACCAGTTTGTGGTTCCATTACAACAAAAAAACCTTTATCTTCTTTTAATTGATTATATAATTTTGATTGTATATCCATATCTATTGTTAATTTAATATCTTGTCCATCTTTTTTATCTTGTTTTGCTAATTCTTTTAGCTTATTTCCTTCTGAATCTTCTATATATATTTCTACTCCATCTATTCCTCTTATTTTATCTTCATAAGCATATTCTAAACCTGTTTTTCCAATTACACTATTACTATTATATCCTTTTCCTTCTTTTTCTGATAATATTTCTGCACTAATTGTTTGAACATATCCTGTTATATGTGAGGTTTCTTTTCCATAAGGGTATACTCTTGCATTTGTTGAATTTATCATAACTCCTGGTATTTGTAATAATTGTTCTTTTAAGTTAGTATTATTCATTGCAACTTTTTTTATTGGCACAAATGTATCATCTTTTACATAAGATGCTGACATCTGTTTATTTATATATTCTTCAGAAACATCTATTAATTCTGAAATTTTTTTAATGTTTTCATTTTTATTTTCTCCTAGCTTTCCTGGTACAATTCCTACAGAAGATATTTTTCCATTTTCTGCTATTTTGTTTCCATTTCTATCTAAAATTTCTCCTCTTGTTGCTTTTATTGTACTTATACGAACTTTATCCGTATCTCGTAATTGTGGAAATATTTGACTAGATGACCATACTATTTTATATTTTTTTTCATCTTTTTTTATTTTTGTAATATTTTCAAAAGTTAGACTTCCTGCTGATGTTGACATTGTTTCATTATAAGTTATTTTTGTTGTTTTATCTTCTTTGTCTTTTTCTATATCTTTAATTTCAATTTTTATATCATATGCATCTATACCTTCATAAATATTTTTGTTTCTTTTTACAAAATCTTCTTGACTTATTTTCTCTTTTGATTGTTTTGTTATATATTCATACATTTCTTCATACTTTTTTTCATTTAGTAAACCTACATATTGATTTAATATTTCTTCTGGTTTAGTTTTATTTGATTTTACTACACATATAGTGCCAATTATTGCCATTAATATTATTATAAATAAAGTAATTAATTTTTTCTTCATATTAAAAATCTCCTTTTCAGCTTTTTTATTATTTTACTATATTATAAAAATATTAGCAAGTATTGTCGAATTTTTTCAAAAATAAATATTAATAATCAGTATCTGTAATATATTTTCATTATTTTTAAATTCCGCATATTTAAACAAAAATCTATTAATTTAGGAACAAAAATAATTAACCCTATAATTGCTGCCGCTATTGCTGAAACAAGTACTGCTCCTGCTGCTATGTCTTTGGCATTTTTGGCTTTTTCATTTATTTCTGGCATTGCTATATCTACTGTTGTTTCTATTGCTGAATTCACAAGCTCTAATGATATTACTAATCCAAATAATATTATACATGTTATCCATTCTTGTTTTGTTATTTTTAAAACTATTCCTGCTATTATTACTAATATCATTATTGTTATATGTATTTTTACATTTCTTTCTGTTTTTATTGCTTGTATTATTCCCTGGCTTGCACATTTAAAACTATTTATGAATTTTTTATTTTTCATTACGAGTTACTCCTTTTTTATTAATCAAATCTTTCCAAATTTCTTTATATCCTTTTTTTGGTAAATAATAATATGTTTGCACTCTTTTTGAAAATGTAAAATATGTTGCACATAACATTGGATATAAAATACTAAATAACAATACATTAAATTCTTGTTTAAAATATTCTTTGTTATATGATTCCATTGGATTTATCCAAGCATAAATTATTCTAATAATTGTAATTATCAATCCAGTTGCCATTATTGTTATATTTGCTCCTATTATCTTTTTTGGTGTTTCTGGTTTTCTTTGGACTGTTACATATATTTGATACATATTTATTATTGCTAAAATTGTGCTTTGTATTGTTATTGCTATTACATAAAAATCCATTCCTTCAATTTTTGAAACATTATTTATTTCTACTACTCTTAAAAATATTTGATAAAAGCATAAGGTCCAGAAAAATAGGATTATTCCTCCGAATTTGCTATATTGTTTTATTTTGACGTCTTTTATATTTTTATCTAAATATTTTCTATCTTTTATCCTAATTATTATTACTATTATTGCTAATATTATAAATGCAATTACTGTAAATCCTATTGCAAATCTCATCACTTCATTTGTTGATACAATTTGTGGTCTTTGTACTTCATAAATTTCTATGTTTTCTATTATTTGTTTTTCTTCTGGTATTTCTTTATTTTCTGTTTGATAATTTCTGAAACTTATTGTTATTAGCCTTCCATTTGCTATTGTATAATAAATTGACATTTCTAATGTTTTGTCTTGTGTTTTTAATTCTGATTTTACATTTATATAATTATTTCCATTTGCTGTTTTTATTATTGAATTTTCTTTTATATTAAATTGTATATTTTCATTTTGATTTGCTTGTTCTTTAAATGTTTCTAATAGTTTTTCTTTATATGTATTTTTTTCTTCTTCTGAAAAATCATTGAAATTTGCCATGTTTATATAACTACTACTGGTTTTTTTGGCTATTAAAATTTCTTTTGTTGGATTTTCTATGTTATCTACTGCATCTAGTATGATTCCAGCATTTTTATAATTTTGCATATATTCTTCTTTATTTTCTATATTTGATACATTTTCTCCATTATTTTTTAAACTTGATACCATTTCTATCCAGTTCTTTTCTAATGATATTTTTATTCCTATATTTTCTAAATCATAATTTGTATATTTATCTTCTTGTTGTTCCTGGTTTGCTAATACTGGATTTGTTAAAATTAATATTGTTATTATAAATATACAAAATTTTTTTAATATACCTTTTTTTGTTTTCATAACAATTCCTTATCTATATAGTAAAGTCTTATAAACTTTCTATAATATTATTTTTATTTTTGTACCCATACTGATACTGATTTTTCTTTTACTTTAAATACTCCACATCCATCTTCTCTGATTACTACTTCTTCATCACAGTTTCCTATAACATCTATAAATGTTTCTCCTACATGATTTAAGCCTATATACATTGTTTTTTCTCCTTCTCCTCTGTTTGTTATAACAACTGCTAGGCCTGAGCGTAAATGTTCTTCATCTCCTTCTCTTGTCCACCCTATGTAATTTGGATGGTCAAAATAATCATGTTGTTCTCCATATGATTTTTCTTTTCTTAGTTTTATTAGTGTTTGTATATCTTTTACTGGTTCTATGTTATCATGCTCTATTCCATATAGGTCTCCATAAAATATACATGGATATCCTTGTTCTCTTAATAAAATTATTGAATATGCACTTTGCTTAAACCATTCTGATATATAACTTTGTAATGCTTGTCCTGGCTGTGTGTCGTGATTATCTACAAATGTTACTGCTTTTGATGGGTTTTCTTTTGCCAATGTGTGTTCTAAAATTTGTGATAAATTATAATTTTCATCTTTTGATGCTGCTTCTAAATTATAATGTAATGGAACATCAAATAATGAAATTTGTCCATGAGTTTCTGTTATGTATCTATGTAATTTGTTTACATCATTTGACCAATATTCTCCTACAGAAAATAGCTCTTTTTTGAATTTTTCTCTTAATGTTTTTAGCCATTTATCATAAAATTCTGCATCTATATGTTTTACTGCATCTAATCTAAATCCATCTATTTTTGTTGTGTCTACATACCATTCTCCCCATTTTATGCATTCTTCTACTACTTCTGGATTTTTAAAATCTATATCTGTTCCCATTAAATAGTCAAAGTTTCCAAATTCTTCGTCTACTGTGTTGCTCCATTCTTTGTTTTTAAATTTGAATATTGCATGTTCTCCTGTTTCATTATTGTAGTCTATTCCTGTAAAATGTGTCCAATTCCATTCGAAATCTGAATATTTGTGCTTTCTTCCTGGAAATGTGTATTTTGTTGCTACTTTTACTGTTTCTTGATTTGATATTGTTATATTATGGTTTCCCCAGTCTACTTTTGTTGCTGGTATTGTTTGTATTTTGTCTGCTCCCATTTTATGATTTAAAACTATGTCTGCATATGTTTCTATTCCTGCTTGTTTTAATGCCATTATACAGTCTATATATTCTTGTTTTGACCCATATTTGGTTTTTATTGTTCCTTTTTGTTCAAATTCTCCTAAATCATATATATCATATACTCCATAGCCTACTTCGTCTTTTCCTCCTACTCCTTTATATGCTGGTGGTAGCCATACTGCTGTTATCCCTAATTCTGATATTTTTTCTGCTTCATTTGATATTTTTAGCCAAAAGTCTTGATTTGTTTTTAGATACCATTCAAAACATTGCATTATTGTTCCATTTATTTTTTTCAATTTTATCGCGTTCCTTTCTCTCTGTGCAAACTTTATTTGTCAAATTGTAATTATTTGATTTTTTTGCACTTTCTTTTGTTTTTACCATTGCAATTTTACCACAATTCGTCAAAAAAAGGAAGTCTTTTTGACTTCCTTTTACGGTATTCTAGGAAAGTTCTTCCAATTTCCGCTTTTTTAATAATTTATTTTTCAAGTTTATGGAAAACTTTTTTTCCTTTTTTTACTATTGCATATCCTTCTACAAAATCTTTTTCAGAAAGTGTGTAATTGCAATCTGTGATTTTATTATCATTTAAACTTATACTGTTTTGTGTTATTAATGTTCTTGCTTGGCTTTTTGATGGTGCTATTTCTGTTTTTATTAGTGCATCTATTATTGATATGTTTATATCTTCTAATTTTGTTGATGGCATGTTTTCTATTGAGCCTTTTCCATTAAATAGTGCATTTGATGCTTCTTCTGCTTTTTTTGCTTCTTCTTCTCCATGTATTAGTTTTGTAATTTCATATGCTGCTACTTTTTTTGCTTCATTTATGTGTTCATCTTTTAATGATGATAATCTTTTTACTTCTTCCATTGGTAAAAATGTTAGTAATGATAAGACTTTTTCTACACTTTCGTCTTCTATATTTCTCCAGTATTGGTAAAATTCGTATGGTGATACTTTGCTTGCGTCTAGCCATAATGCTCCTTTTTCTGTTTTTCCCATTTTTTTGCCTTCTTTTGTTGTTAGCAATTTGAATGTTAATCCATATGAATCGTCTTTTCCTATTTTACGTATTAGGTCTACTCCTCCTATTATGTTAGACCATTGGTCATTTCCTCCTATTTCTAGTTTACATCCATATGTATTGTATAAATGTAAAAAGTCATATGATTGCATTAACATATATCCTAATTCGAAAAATGTTAGTCCTGTTTCTAGACGTTGTTTATAACATTCTGCTGCTAACATTCTGTTTATTGAAAATAGGCTTCCTATTTCACGCATAAAATCTATATAGTTTAAATTTAAAAGCCAGTCTGCATTGTTTACTATTATTGCTGCATTTTCTCCTTCAAAACTTACAAATTTTTCTACTTGTTTTTTTATGCTTGCTACATTTGCATCTATTTGTTCTCTTGATAGCATTTTTCTCATATCTGTTTTTCCAGATGGGTCTCCTATTGAGGCTGTTCCTCCTCCTACTAATATGATTGGTTTATGTCCACATTTTTGTAGATGACTTGCTACCATTAATGATACAAAGTGCCCTACATGTAAACTGTCTGCTGTTGGGTCTATTCCTATATAAAATGGTACTGATTCCTTTTTGTCAAATAGCTCATACATTTCTTTTGGGTGTGTTAATTGTTCTATATATCCTCTTTCTTCTAGCATTTTTATTGCATTCATTTTTGTTCTTCCTTTCTGTTTTCTTTATATTTTGTGCTTTTGCAATTATTTTTGCATTTTACAATGTTATTTTTCCGTTTTTATTGCTTATATTTATTGCTGTTATATCTTCTTTTATTCCGTCATATGTTAAAAATCTGTTTATGTTTTTTTCTGTTATTCCTGTTTTTCCTGATATTGTGTCTATACTTCCTATCAATCCGTTTTCTTTTATGTATGTTTTAAATGTTGAAAATTCCATGTTGTCCTTTGCTGTGCATCTTGGACATACATTTCCTTCTGTTACATAAAAATTTCCACATCTTGTGCATTTCTTAAATTCCATTTGTGTTTCCTCCTATTTTTTATTTATATTTTTGTGTTTGTTTCCAATTTTTTATTGGCTTTACTTTTTTATTCTTCATATTTGTCTGTTAATTCAGTGATTTTTATAACATATCCGTCACTTGTTGTTACTGTTTTATTGTCTCCTGTGCCATTTACTGTTCCATATTTTGATAATATATTGTCTATTTGGCTTTCTGTTAATTTTCCATTACTGCTTTTTCCTTCTTGCTCTATTATTTCATTTTGTATTTTTTCTTTTATGTCTGCTATTTCTGCTTGCTGTTTTACACTTTTACTTTTTGTGATTATTCCGTTGTCTCCTTTTATGCTTCCTAGTGTTACTCCTGCTAGCACTATTAGCACTCCTATTGTTACTACTAATGATATTAATGTTATTCCTTTTTGCTTGTTTTTTGTTTCTGTTTTTCTTTTTTTATTTTTCATTTTCTTTTTGTTCCTTTCAAAAGTTTTTTCTTTACTTTTAAAACTTTTTTCTTTTGTTCTATTCTTATTCTTCTATTTCTATTCTGATGGCTGGTTTTATAGTAACTAGTGGACCAATGCCAACTGAATTATTATAACCATTGTAGTGTAGGCATGCTCCAAAGCCTGTTACATAGCATATAGCATAAGTATTATAAGATGAAGGTGATGCCATCCACCAATATCCATCTTTATTTCCCTGTGTTCCTGCATACATGCTACCATACTCTTTATAATCTATTGAATCCGTTCCTGTAAAATAATCATCGTTTGATATTGTTGACTTTATTCCATTTAAAGTATATATATAACCTGGTGTAGTTGTTTCACTATATTTTGCCTCTAAAGTATAATTTCCTACTTCTGTATGTGGAACTTGGTTATATGAATCTACATACATCTCTACACTTGGTCCTCCTATAGCATAACTAGCTTTCTCTTCATCTACATAAGCTGTCCATTGGCTTGGTGCACATAGCCATGCTGCTGCTTTTTCGTTGTTGTTCCAACTAGTTGCATCTATTCCTCCTCTTTTTGCTGTCCAACTTGGATTCATCCTTTTATATGTTAGTAAATCGTTTCCTTTTGAATTATATGAAATATAGTTTTCTAACTTCATAGTTGACTGATAGTCTGCTTTTAAATAAACTGTGTTTTTGCCATCTCCGTATTTATTGTCTTTATCTACATAAAAAATTCTGTATGTTAATCCACCTTTTGTGTAATTTTCTGCAATTTTTCCATAATATTTTTCAGGTTTTTCTGCAATTTGTGCAGCACTTACTGTTGTTGTGGCTTTTTTTACTGTTACTGTACATGTTGTAGAAATATTTGAATTTTTTCCTGTTATTGTAATTGTGGTTGAGCCTAATGCTACACCTGTAACTATCCCATCTTCTGAAACTGTTGCTATATTACTGTTTGCTGATATATATGCTAGTTCTTCATTTGCTATTGTTGCTTCTTTTTTGATATTAATCTTAGATTTTTTTCCTTTTGCTACTGTTACATTATCAGCTTCTATTCCTGTTAGATTTATTGTATTATATGATGATAGCAAATCTGAAACTTTTATAACATATCCTTCATCCGTTGTTAATGTTTTATCATTTCCAGAACCTTTTACAGTTCCAAAGTTTTTTAGTATATTATCTATTTCACTTTCTGTTAGCTTTTCACCATTACCTTTTTTTGCTTCTTCGTTTTGCATTTCACTTTGTATTTTTTCTGCTATACCAGCTTTTTCTGCTTGTTGTTTAGCGGTTTTACTTCTTGCTATTATACTGTTTTCTCCTTTTAAACTTCCTAGTGTTATTCCTGCTAATACAATTAATACTCCTATTGTAATTACTAATGCTGATAGTGTTATTCCTTTTTCATTGCCTTTTAACTTTAATATTTTTTCGACTATCATATTGTTCCTTTCCGAAATTTTTTAAAATTTCAAATCTATTCTTTTGTTTATATTGCAATACTATCATATTTGTATGATATTTACAATATTTTTTGCTATTTTGTTGTGTTTTCTAATGTATTTGTTGTATTAGTAGTATTGGTTTGTTTTTCATCTTTTTTTGATTGTTCTTCATTCATTGTTTCTAATGATTTTATTAATTCTTGCAAACGTTTTAAATCTTTGCCCATCATTTCCCAGTCATCATTTTCATTTGATTCTGTTAAATTATTGTTTGCTTTTATTATTGCTTCTATTAGCCCTTGCATATTTTCTGTATTTTCTATTTCTATATCTACTGCATATGTTGATAATAGGTTTTCTAATGATTTTTCTAATGTGTCTCCTATTGCTATTTTGTTTCCTGATGATACTATTACTTTTTTTAGTAATGGTATTTTGGATTCATTTAATTTTGTTTGATATATTGGTTCTACATATAATATTGTGTTTCCTATTGGTACAGCTATCATACTTTTTGTAACTTTTGTTCCAGTTGTATTTAATGCCTCTATTTCTTTTGATATTGCTTCATCTTGCTCTATTTGTTTTTCCAATTGTATTGGTCCTACAACATTGCTATCTTGTGAGAATTTGTATAAATGTAACTTATTTGTTCCATTTTCTACTGTTCCTACTAAATATGATATTAGATTTTGTTTTTGATTTGGTGTGTAAATTTGTACTAAGCCTAACTCATTTTTTCCATCTATTTGTACTATTGTATAATATGGTTCTAAAATTCCTCCTGTTGATTTTGTAACTTTATTATTATTGTATTTTGCAAAATCCCATATATCATCTGCTCTGTATAATATATCTGGTTTGGCATTATGATATGATTTTAGTAATTCTGCTTGTACCTTATATAAATATTTTGGATATGTAAAATTGTTTGCAATATCTTCTGGTACTTCTTCTTTAAATAGGCCTTTATATGTGTTGTTATATGCCATTGCTATTGGATCTGTTTTATCTGTAATATAATAATCTATAGTTCCATCATATGCGTCTATTATTACTTTTACAGAATTTTTTATGTAATTTATTTTTTGTTTTTTGTTATTATATTCTATGCTTGTATATTGTGAATATGGATAATTACTTGATATTGTATATGCATCTAATACCCATTTAATTTTTCCTTCATCTGTCACTATTGTATATGGTTCATCATCATATAATAAATATGGCATTGCTTTTTTTGCTCTTTTTATGATATTTCTGTTTATTAAAATTTTGCTGTCTTGTGTTATTTCTCCAGAAAATGCTAATTTTATATCTCCTTTGCTTAATGCTAAAATTAGTCTATCTCCAAAGTTTAATTTTAATCCTGCTTGTCCTGAATATGTTGATGTATATTCATTTCCAAGTTCATCTGTATAGTCATATTCTTTTTTGTTTTTTGCATTTGTTGCTATTGTATCATTTGTTTCTAATCCGAAATATATTTGTTGATTTTCTGTGTTTAATTTATCATCTTTTCCTGATACATCTTTTTGCAAATATTGGACATCTCCATTTTCTGTTGTGCTTGTTGCTGATGTTACTATTTGGCCTATTCCATGTGTGTATTCATAGGTTTTATTTGTATATGTTCTTCCTGAATTTACTATTTCTCTTGGAGATATATATACCAATTGTTCTTTTCCATCTATTTTATATTTTGCTAAATTTGCTTGTCTATATGTATAATATCCTGTTCCTGTTTGCTTTTCTTGTACTGTTGCTAGCACCGCTTCTTTGCTTATAAGTGGTATGTTGCTTATTGTTTTATCATTATTTTTTACTTCTTGTTCTGTAATTGTTCCAGAATATTCTAAACTGTTTTCGTTTACATCTATTCCATATGCACTTTTTGTACTTTCTATGTTATTTGCAATATTTGTTTTTTCTTTGTCTAATCTATTTGATGTTACAAATATTAGATTAAATCCTACAAGTACAATAAATAGTCCTACTAAATATACTGGAATTACTGCTAAACTTTTTAATACTTTTTGTGTATTTTTTTGTTTGAAATATTTTATAGCTATTGCTACACATATTATTATTACTATTCCAAATATTGTGTATCCCCATCTTTTTATTGTTGTGTCTGTATAACTTGCTCCTGTTAATTCTAAATTACTACTTACTCCATCAAATCTTGTTGTTGCTGAATTTTCTATTGTTGTTATTTTTCCAAATAATATATTTTGTGTATTACATATTGTTCCTATTCCAAATACTATTGCTATTAACATTACATTTCTTAATATTTTTTTGATGAATAGACTTTCTCTTAATACGGTTCCATCTACTCCATCAAAATATCTGTTAAATACTATTATATAATATAATGCCATGTATAATGTTAGCCCTATTATTAACCAGAAAGCATATGTTAAAATTTGGTCTATTAGTGGTTTTTGGAAGAAATAATATCCTATATCTAGTCCAAATATTGATTCTGTTTTTCCAAATGATGAATTACTTAGTCCTAAAATTACTTTTTGTACTAGTCCATTTGATGTTATTACACTTGTTATTGCTGAGATTATTAGTGCTAATGATTTGTTTGGTAATTTTGGCATTTCTTTTTTTTCTTTTTCAAAAAATTCTTTTAATCCTTTTTTTATTCCTCTGTTTGTTATATAAATTAGAAAATATAAAAATACAAATATTATTGCCATTATGCTATATTTTACTTTATAGTTTGTTAAAAATTCTTGTACATATTGTTCTCCTAGTTCTTTGTATTCTAAATAACTTCCTCTCATTGCTATATAACTTATTAGTGCAAATAATGTTAAAAATACTATTACTATTATTCTTCTAATTTTTTTATTGTTTTGTTGTTTTTTTATTTGTTTTATTGTTTCTTTTGTTGTTTTTTCTTCTTTTGGAGTATTTTCTTTTGCTATATCTTCTTTTTCTATTTTCTCTTTTTCTTGCAAATTCTTCTCCTCCTTATTTTTATATTATGGCTTTTACAAAATCTTCTGCATTAAATACTTCCATGTCGTCTATTTGTTCCCCTACTCCTATAAACTTGACTGGTATTTTGTTTTCTTCTACTATTCCTATTACTGCTCCTCCTTTTGCTGTTCCATCTAGTTTTGTTAGTACTAGTCCTGTTATATCTGCTTCTTGTTTAAATGCTTTTACTTGTGATATTGCATTTTGTCCTGTTGTTCCATCTATTACAAGTAATACTTCTTTATCTGCTTCTGGCATTTCTTTGTTTATTACTTTTTGGATTTTATTTAATTCATCCATTAAGTATTTTTTGTTGTGTAATCTTCCTGCTGTATCTACTATTAATACATCTGCATTTTCTTCTTTTACTTTTTTCATTGCGTCATATACAACAGATGCTGGATCTACTCCTTCTTCTCTTTTTACTATTCCTGCTCCTGCTCTTTTTGCCCATATTTCTAATTGCTCTACTGCTGCTGCCCTGAATGTATCTGCTGCTGCTACTACTACTTTTTTTCCGTCTTTTGCTAGTCTGTTTGCTATTTTTCCTATTGATGTTGTTTTTCCTACTCCATTCACTCCTATTACTAGTATTATTGATGGCTTTGTGTTTAAATGTAAGTCTTTGTCTGTTACTTCTAAAATTTCTTGCATTTCTTCTCTTAGTACTCTTTTTACTTCTTCTTCATCTTCTATTTTTTCTTTTTTCATTCTTTCTCTTAGCTTGTCTATTATTTGTGTTGATGTTTCTATTCCTATGTCTGACATTATTAGTATTTCTTCTAGCTCTTCTAAAAATTCTTCGTCCACTTTTCTGAAATTGCTGAATACATCATTTATTTTTTCGTTTATTGATTGCTTTGTTTTGTTTAATCCTGTTTTTAGTTTGTCAAAAAATCCCATTTGCTTTTCTCCTTTTTCTTTTATTTTTTTGCTTTCTTTTTTAATGCCTTTATTGTATCATATTTTTTTTCTTTTTTCCATTCTTTTTTTCTAAATATCTGGTTTTTTTTTATTTTTTATGTTAGAATATTATTTGTATCGTTTTTGCCACTATAGCTCAGTTGGTAGAGCAACGGATTCGTAACCCGTAGGTCAGCAGTTCGATTCTGCTTAGTGGCTCCATTTATAACAAATTATTCGAACATGATAAAATTTTGACAAAGTTCGACATTTTGTTATATTTTTTGCATAATTCATTGAAAAGAACTCAACATAATGGTATAATCAATTATGATACAAATAATACGTAGAGTAAGAAAAGGAGAACTCACACATGAAAGACCTGGAAAAAGTAATTGAAGAAGCAAAAAACTTAGACTCAACACAGAAAAACCGGCTTTTAAAAGATGCTTTTAGAACTAAAAACCGCATCTTTCAAGATTTTTCAATTGCATTAAATGCTGGAAGAGATTCAGTTGATAATGAATTGTTTTTCTTAGCAGTCGAAAATGGCTGTGTAGAAATTGTTCAGTCACAAATTGATGCTGGAATTGATGTCAGAATAAAAGACAATGAAGCTATTTTTAAAGCTTCATCATATAATCAATTAGAAGTCTTAAAGCTTTTAATTAAACATGGTGCTGATGTCAATGCAACAAGCAATTATGGTGAATGCCCACTTTATAAAGCTTGTGATATGGGGCACGTGGAAATTGCAAAATGCTTGCTTGGCGCAGGTGCAGATGTTTCAGTTCATACCAAAGCTTTATATAGAGCTACTTTCTATAAGCATTCAGATATTGTAAAACTGTTACTTGATAATGGTGCTACTGCAACAACAGAAACAATTGATCTTGCAATTCTTAAAAACAACTCACAAATAGTTAAACTACTATTTGAAGCTGGAGCAGACCCAACCGTCAATTTTTATACCAATTTGGCACAAGCTCGGAAAAATAATAACAGATTAATTGAGAATTTACTTCTCTCTTCTTCAGGAAAAAATTAATCCTATTTTTGTACCTCTCTACAAAAGTCACTAGTTAATCTAGTGGCTTTTTTAAATATTTATCATTTTTTTGGGAATACTATTACAGGGAAGTTCTCTAAAATCTTTTTGATTACAATAATAATAGGTTTATAGGTAAATCCTTTGTTAAAAACCTAAATATTTATACAAGGAAAGTGATTAAATTTGAAGAATCCAAAAAAATCATTATATATACTAATAGCACTCATTTTATTAATATTATGTATTGGAGCTTTTCTATTTCTTAAAAATGGAAGCTTTAACAAAACAAGTTCAAAAGAAGAAAATAACACAAATCAATATACTGCTGAAAAAGCCTCAACATCAGAATCAGAAAAAAATGGAAACTCAAACAATACTCAAAGCAATTCCAACACATCGGACCCAAGCAATTCTAACACATCAACAAACACAACTAATACTCAAGAACAACCTAGTACGCCTCAACACACAGAAACTCAAATTGCAACATTTTCAACAAAAATCTATACAAAAGATGAAGCCAGGCAAAACAATATGCAAATTACTGCATCAAGATTAAATGGAAAAATTATAAAAAATGGTGAAACTTTTTCATTTTGTAATACTCTAGGTCCTTCTTCAAGCAAAAACGGATACAAAGAAGCTGATATTTTTGATAATGATGGCAATAAAAAGAAAGCTTTAGGTGGAGGTAATTGCCAGATTAGTAGTACTTTATACAATGCTGTTTTATCTGTTTCTTCTCTAAAAATTATTGAACGTCACGAACATAGTAACAAAGTTCCTTATGTAAAAAAAGGAAAAGATGCTGCTGTGGCTTATGGAAGCTATGATTTTAAATTTCAAAATAATTCTGGTAATGATATCAAACTTGCTTTTAATGTAACTGCTGATAATGTAACCTCAACAATTTACAAATTACAATAGTTACTTTATATTAAAATTTTGCATATTAACAATAATATTATTCTCCCCCGCTTCTACTATATTAAATCTAATAAGTACTAATATTATTCCCCTTTCTGTTCTATTCCATTTATTCTTGCATATATTTTATTGGTGAATTATTTTGAGAAAAGCAAAAATCTTTATAGTAAATGGTATAATTTTAACTTCATCTTCACTTTTAATACGTGGAGCAGGACTTATTTTTAACATATATGTGGCAAACAAAGTTGGTCAAGAAGCTATAGGCATATTTAGCTTAGTCATGTCTGTATACACTTTTGCAATTACTTTTGCAACTTCTGGAATCAGTCTTGCCTGTACTTGTATTGTTTCAGAAGAATTTGCAAAAAACAATTTTGAAAAAGGCCTAAAAGCTGTAAAAACTTGTATATTTTTTGCACTAATACTCGGAATTACTGCCAGTATTCTCCTATTTCTATTTGCTCATATTATATCTGGCAATTGGCTAAAAGGTAACGTATCTAATCTTCCTATTTACTCAATTTCATTAGGATTGCCTCTTATTAGTATATCTGCTGTTATTGGAGGATATTTAACAAGTATCGGCAAATCTTATAAAAGTGCTTTTGCTCAATGTGTTGAACTAACTGTAAAAATAATAGCTACATATTTCCTTTTAAGTTTTTCAATTAACAAAGGTATTGATGCAATTTGTACTAGTTTGATTATTGGTGATGTAATATCAGAATTTTTCTCTTTTTTACTTAACCTTATTTTTTACTTTGTCGAAAAAAGAAAATTCAAACCTTCACGTGGATATCATAAAGATTTGAATATAAAAATATTTAAAATAGCTTTTCCAGTAGCTATTACCTCATACATTCGCTCTGGCTTATCTTCACTAAAACATTTCCTTATTCCTATACGTTTACAAGCTTCTGGTTTAAACTATTCTTTAGCTATTTCTAAATATGGACTTATTAATGGTATGGTTATGCCTGTTTTAATGTTTGCTAGCTTTTTTGTAACCTCTTTTAGTGGACTTCTTGTTCCTGAATATGCTAGACTTTTGGCTGGCAAAAATTTTAATAGAATGAAAACTGTGTGTTCCAAGATTTTTACAATTACCTTTTCTTTTTCTTTTTTTATTGCTGGTATATTTTTGTTTTTCTCTAATGAACTAAGTCTTTTAATTTATAAAAATCTTGAAATTGCTATATATCTGAAAATTTTTTCTTTACTTATTATTTTTATGTACATAGACAATGTTATTGATGGTATTTTAAAAGGTGTTGGTTCTCAATTTGGCGTAATGGTTATTAATATTTGCGACCTTTTAATTACTATTTTTATTATTTATTTTGTTGTTCCTTTTCTTGGTACAAATGGATATATTTTCAGCATTTTCGTTAGTGAAATTTTTAATTTTACAGCTAGTTTTATTTTGCTAAAAAATAAAATTAATTTTTCTTTTGATTTTTTTAATTGTTGCATTAAACCTGCTTTTGTGGCTTTTCTCTCTTTCTTTATTAGCCGTATTTTACCTATTTCTTTTAACTTAATTTGGCTAAACTACATTACTAAAATATTTTTGTTTGCTTTAATTTATATTGGCTTAATGTTTTTGGGGACGGAGGAAAAAAACACTAGGTATCTTTTCAAATTATATAAATAATAAGTGTTATATGTTTTAATAATTTTTTCGGTTC